>Ga0268261_10002074_pt1 | contig 14259 bp, 9 predicted proteins | sample TergutNc150P1_FD_190353 | JGI IMG/M metagenome (GOLD analysis project Ga0268261, IMG submission 190353) | Nasutitermes corniger P1 segment gut microbial community from laboratory colony in Florida, USA - Nc150 P1 (SPAdes) (version 2) | ecosystem: Host-associated > Arthropoda: Insects > Digestive... | reverse complement strand
CCCCCCCCACCAACCACCAATAAGGAAGTGGTGGTACTGCTAAGGTCATCAGTTTCTTCAGTGTTCTCTTCACATTGAACAATTTAATATGCACTTCAAAAATTGTTACATCCACTATATCCTTTAAGCCCTTGCAAGACTGCTGCCATATTCATACATTTTATAATAAAGGTGGTGATCATGTCACATGTAGTAGTGGTTTGATTTCTGTTGCAACTCTCTGGTGGATTGCTGTTCTGTTGATTTTGTTACGTACTTCTGCAGCAAGTGTTGTAAATATATGCTACTGCACCCAAATGTGAACATCTAAATGGTATATTGGTATGTTGTGATTTTCTAACCCACAGCCCAGGTAGCATACCAGTATACTATTCATGTTGTATACCTTCAAAATGAAAGTATAATGCCATACTGCTGCTAGCATTACATATTTTTACACATTTCCCGCTCACACTACTTGTTTACATTTTCAGTAATTTAAAAAACAATACAAACGTGAAATATGTAACACTCTTTTTCCAAATATACGTTACTAGCACAAAACTGATACTTCCTGACCTTAGATGGCCAATGCCAGAACGCATTCTTGCACCAATTCCAGAAGAGTTAAAACAACAGCATTAAATGTAAAGGCACAGCCAGCAGGAGAAGAGTGTGGGAGATACAGTGGTGTGGTTGGGTGGAGGAGAAAGACAGTAACCCAAAAAGCAGGAATGACAGCACAATTTCCACTCGCAGTTCTTCGCCCACAACATTTTTTTTAACATGCACAGTTGACAGTTTCAATGCAATATTAGTACTTGTTTTACACATACTTCCTTCAGAAAATTAAAACCCCCTGATATGTGATGCTATGTCATTGGCCAAGAAGTTCCAGGTGTTTTTAAGGTTTGCAGTGCCTTCATCTTCAGAGTCAAGCAATTGATAAAGAAAAGCCACATGGGAAAAGTGTCATGTTGTGTGCATGTAGCAGTTGTGGGTAGTGGAAAGCCAGAGAGAGTGGCAAGCCACTTGGAGGAGGGAGTGGAATGGTTCTCAGCATAACCATATGGCCCTGTTAGATGCTACATACTGTGTGATGGAGCTTATCACCAACCAGTGACAAACATGGGAGGTAATAGGTCATGGGTGCAGTTCAGGTGTAGCTGGGAATGTGATGGGTTACAACTAAACAAAGTGAGTAAAAGTAAGCAAATATATTAATTAAATACTAATATCAGGAGCCTTGAAAAGAGCCATGACAGGATACAGGCCACCCTCTCCAGACATCTGCTACTTGCAACCACTATACCTGTATAACAGCATTCTTTTTTCTGGCTGGCTATTCTTCTTGACGGCTTGACCCTGAAGATGCAGGCACTACAATTCTTCAAAACGATGAGAACTACAACATAGCGTTACATCCCAGACGACATGAATCCCAAGCAATATTATGACATGGAACAATGTGAAAACATATTTTTATTAAACACAACACAAATATCTTCTTTCAGTGCTTCAATTACTGTGTTTATTGTTCCTATAATCCGAAAAATTAATTCAGACCCCAAAAATACAAATTCTTCGTGTAACACCACTGAATGGGCATCTACTTAAAAAACTGGGTTCTTTTATTTGCAATTTTCAGATTTAAAATTCAACTGTACTTAAATTATAGCATGCACAGCCATGCCAGATATCAAAATATGCATGGAAAATGCTTATGAATTAAAAAAAAAAACAGTTTATGACTTCGGAACTTTTACACTTCTGCAGAGATTTTCCACATTTTAGTTGCATCTGCACTCCTCTAGTGTCTTTTAATATTACTATCTCTTGATCTATCTCTACACTATAACAAAAAAACAACCATGCAATCCGATACTGAAAAATTTTACAAAAAACTGGCAAGCCATTTCAATTTTCATAAAGACTGGACAGCCTACATAATTCTGTGTATATAAGCATTCACATCCCTACAACTGACTTGTGCACATTTGCATCCATCTCTGCATGCATGCACAATTCCAACAAAATATTATTGTTGCACTGCTGTTAGAACAGGGTAAATTACAAACTATTTGGAGTACCAGATCTGTAAAGCAAGGAATATGCAATAACAGTTACATTATGCATACATTTCCTAATTTCCTTCAAAAATTTAAATAACAATACTTTTCACAAAAATAAGCAAAGAAGAGACATACCAATCATGTCCTATAATGACACACTAAACTTAAAGAAACTGTAAGACTACGATTTGCAACAGTTTGTAGGGTTTGCATAAAGTAAACGATTTCAGTCACTTTGCAGTTTGTTAGTTACAGTTTAGTTCCAGTTCCCGGACTACAACACTGCCAATATCTAGTCGGCTAAACAGAGACGCTATCACCTAAACATAAATCTCAATGATACTACAGAAATATAATAATTTAACACACAATCATTTATAATCTCATTAACATCACAGAGGATTAGTGACCAATATAATGAACTGAAAAATTGGTCTGATACATGGCACAGAACCTTAAGGTCAGAAGCCAAAATTTAATGATTTCTAACCAACTTAAAAGACATTTAGGGCAGAAAGATTTTTAGGAACACAACTACATGAGAATTATAAAAACTGAAACCTGAATAAGTATCAACATTAATAAGAGCAACTCTGTTTTCAGTATTGTAATTAACAATACTGTCAACAACAATTACATGTCAGTGGTTGATGAATGAAATATGAGTATGGAGAATTGGTGACATGACAATTATAGGGGACACCAAGCACTCTGAAAACACACAAGCCCCGTTGCAAATTTATGTAACATGTATCCCACATGGACAGACCTGGCACAGAACCCAGACCTCCAAAGCGAGTAACTGATCATTAACTATCTCACCTATGGCACTGCACATCCCTCAACTGCAACTGGTCTAACACTGATAAACTCAACAACCATCAACTCTACAACTGTTACATTAATCTACCATTGATAGTGTTGATACCTGAACCTAATTTAAATATATCAGCACAGACCACATTGTGCACAGTAACAGGACATTGACAAAAGGGATACTATATGATATTAGAACACTCTTTGGTTTATTCCATGACAGTGTCAGTGCTTTAAGAGTATGTAGTACCTACAGTAGAAAATGGTGGTGAAATGAACAGGTTTTGGAACGAAACAATCATGGCCTGAGAGATCTCTGGCATTTGCTAGGAGTGACAGAGTAAAACAACCAAAATCCTCAGTCAGGATGCCAGTGTCCTGGCTGGCACTCAAACTGGGTACCTCCCAGACACAAACACAGTATGTTACTGTTACACAAATCTGTTCATTTAAAGAATATATTCAAGATGTAAGGACAAGAGGTAAGAAACTTCATCAAGCTCATCTAATGACACACGGAATTTTGACCCATGTTAGGCTGAGAACACAAACACAATTTCACAATATGCATTATGAAGATAACAAGCACAACAGTGAGGCCCATAATATGGATACATTTTTCTTCACAATCTGTATCAGCCTGAAAAGCTTTACAGAGTGACGGTAACTTTGTGTACTGTCTTGTTCACTGTTCAGTAACTTTTAACATTTTGCGAACAGCAGGTAATTACAGAGTCCAAACACTTCTTTCAAAAATATTCAGTACAGTATTTTTGTAATTTTATCACTGCGTATAATCAAATGTAAAATCTTGTTTGTATGAATATTTATATAAACTCTGCTTTGTTAAAGTATTAATGAACAATAAATTACATTAACAGTACCCAGGTAGGGTATCTCATTTCCTCAAACGTCAGTTCGCTACCCCCATCATCACTAAAATTACCACCACCATCACCATCACTGATACAACAAATATATATATATATATATATATATATATATATATATATAATAGATGGTGATTTAGCACACATTTATAATTAGTCAGAATTCAGTTACTACAGCTGACTGTCATTATTATTTATGGTCCTTAAGTAAAAATAATAAAACAATGTCAAAGAATAGCTTATACCTTCATTTCTTGCACTGTTTTTATGAAGTTTGTAACAGGTCTTGGAAAAAGATGGCAAAAACTCTGGCCAGGGTCCAAATAGCAAATATCAATGCCATAGCAGAATACATCAGGAGTGAATATTTCTGAGAATTTTCTGGAACCAAATATATCACATTAGGAATGCCTGTTTTCCTGGAACTAAGTATATTACATTTGGGAATGCTTGTTTTCCAGTTACTCTGAACTATACTCCTTAACATACTCAGATCTGCAGGTATATATTCGAAATGTCAGACAACAATAATCCGTATTTGTCAATCCTTGATCTTAGTGCAACACTGGTGAAAGGTGCAGTCACTGCTCTTGTAGCAAGGTGATGGGGCTCAGACCCATGTCAGTGTCTCAGCTAGGTTGCCCTGTTGTACATAACATATGACAATAAAAAATGCCAACTACATGTACACAATATACAACAGTGCCTCTGAATCACAGAAAGGTTATAGGGTGGTATCAGCTATAGTCAAGTTCATACAATACTGCAGTGCTCTTATGCAACAGGCAAGTGGCACAGTGACACAGCAAAATGCCCACTATATACACATACAGTATTTGTGTCATGCAAAGGTTATTAGTGGTTCAGCCTGACTGGAGAACAGAGAACCTTACTTAAACTACTAGTACAACTAACATGATATTGCAATTCCTCATACTCACTGTTTCACAGATATACACAGAAAATATGATTGCTGGCAGCTTGTCCTCTGCACAGTCCATGACAGGAAACAAGACACCACACTTCAAAGTGACCATTGTGGCAATAACCTAAATTTGGCTTGTTCAGGGCTACCACATGTCCTCTCTTTTCTAGGCATGTCCTCTTTTGCAACCCAAATATTTTGTCTGGGCACATTTTTTAAATTTGTAGAGATGTACAGGTTTTTGACTATTTATTATACCTTACAGCTTTTGCACATTTAAGTAGTACTAAAAATCTAAAAAAAGAATTTGACTGTTTTGTTAAGAAATAATTATAATATTATATTATCACTGTCCAAGTAAAAAAAATAAAACTGTATGAATTCAGCAGTCTACCTTCAAAATGTGTCATGAAAATCTCAGCAATATTCATGATTCCTTATTTTCTCTTTATGTGTGGCTACATCAGTGTAATAAAGAATAGTAATAAAGAATAACAGACAGTTCAATGGGCACACATGAAGAAAGATGACTAGAGAACTAGTGACAAATTACACACAATGTTTAATAGTGTATACAAACCTGAATAAATTTTATTTTTAATCCTATGTATTTTTTTTTATATGACAAAGCTAATTGTATTTACTAAAATTCTGAGTATTTATATGTCCTCAATTTTATCCTCTTTTTTTCCCCAAACCATCGTCATTTTTATGGTCAATAAGTGGGAAATGTCCTCTTTCCTTGTGATGAATACATGGTACCCCTAGACTAGTTACACATTGCTTGCGATGAATACATGTTACCCCTAGTCTAGATACACATTCAGTAGTACAGTTGAATTTTGGTTCCCTCTGTGATGGTCATTGCACTTGCCCATGGAGAAGCCTGGCTGAGCTCCTTATATGACCTTGCAGCTGTGTTGTAGAAGCAGTGGCTGCACTGCTCTACAGTAATACTTGAAAGTTTACAGTGACTGTCCAGAGAATAATATTATGGGTTATTCAATCACCAGTAATTAAAGGGCTGAAATGCAGCTTCAAATTAACCCTTTGGCATCCCACCTGGACAATGATATTTTACAGCATAATTTTTGTAACATATGGGTATTTTATGAACCACGAAAGATAACTTTATAAAATACAGATCATTTTGTAAAGAAGAAAGCAGAGACTGTGTAGCGTGTCTCAAAAAATTCAGTACACATATTTCTTGGCCAAAAATATAAAATGCACATACAATATTTACTACCCACTTGTTCCACAAAGTTTTTACTTGTTATCAATTATCGCTCCAACGCATTTTGACCACAATTCTTGCCCATTTTCACCGAGCTAGCAAGTTTAGCGACATACAGAGATTATGTGGTAACTTTGGCACAAGAGATGGATTATACACATCAGTGTCAAAATACAATCAGAATATTACAATCCTTATGGTTAAATACAGAATAAAATTATTTTAATTCGGCACTGACATATTATGCTGTGTCCAAACATGTGTTATTGATACATCTTCAATTGGAGACATATCAAGTTTGTACACCCCTGCACCATGTTAACTGAGAGGAAAAAATACTACATTAATTCATTAAACGTATTAATGACAAGAAACTAGTATCTTACGGACTTATGAGGAGAAGCTCCAAAGTTTTAATGATACTGATGCAGTGCTCTTTAACTGCAGATGGAAGCATCTCACAAAATCTCAGGGAAGCAGCCAATAAAGTTTCATTATGAATTTGTGCAAGCTGGCCAGCAATTCCCGCAACTATAGTGCATGCTGGAATAAAAGAACATTTATTATTCACAAAATTCTAACACAATCACCATAAGCATTTTTATGTCTTTGTTTGTTGCCAGTTAACTGGTAAGAAGATTGTGTTAGTTAAGTAACTGCTAACAGATATAAAGAGAGCTACTTGCTATGTACTTGACAACTGGAACTTAATTCCTGGCGGTATAAATGCTCCTTTCTTCCTCATCATGTCCAGACCAATCCTAGATTCCACCCTGTCCCGCATCTATTGGGCACTTGGGGCTCTTTGCCCTGTGGGTAAAGTTGTTGGAGTTTGAAGTAAACCACACATTTCCCACTGGTGTTTATGCAATGAGACCCTTTTGCCTAATTAACTACTTAGTTTAGCATTAGTACACATACAACCTGAATCAATACATTCAGATTTCTTTCACACGATATTCCTCAGAAATATTCTACGAGTACCCAACTTCAAACCAATCAACTTTCTGAATCTTGTACTATCAATGTGAAACACATACAAATATGCTGCAAAACTAAAAACATTTTCCAACTTGATTAGAGATGTCTACAGGAATTCCAGTAACTGTAGGAACAAGAGCAACAGAAAGCATTAAATCCATATGATCTTACTGCCATGTGATTAGTGTTTAGTTGTATACTAGAGAAAACCTATTAAATAATGTGTGAGACACCACTATAGACAATTCTGTATTTATAAAACACAGTACATCAGAGATAAAAAAAAAAGAAACAATCCTACAGATTTGGAGACATACAGAGGACTACCAAACCTCACCATTTAAACAAAAATGTAAGCATGTTCTGAACTGTTACACAAGGCCTTAGGCTTTCATAGATCCTTTCATAGGCCATAATGAATATGGCAGTAAACTTATACTGATTCATTTCCACTGTCCACTTGGAAAATAATATATGCTAAAAAAAGTCTTGATTAGCTCAGCAACCTTTACCTTTTCAATAAGTCAGCAACTGATTAAAACACAACCAACCTACTCCTCAACACAGGAACTAGTGTAGAAGCTGTGGATGATTTCACTGTAGTACAGTTTCTGCAATCCATTATAGTTAATGGGACTTGCAAGTCCTGTTTACGTGCACGCGGATATTAATTCCAACATTTCTCATTACAATGTTAATTTCTTTCCTGGAAACATGTATTCTGACAATTCGGATGTAATTTAATGTTGGTGACAAGGGAAACAAAATGGACCTGATGATGCTGCAAGTACAAACTGACTCTGTCAGCATGTCAGATAACTTGCTGTGTAAATAATCACTGCCTTTCTTATCGTGAAGATAATGTAACGGAACGGACAATAAAAAATCATCACTGTCAGCTACAGTAAAACCTGGGAAGGCACACACGCATACGAAGGTCCCATTCAGCTTACAATAACATAAACGCTACATTACCTGCACAAGACAATCCACCATTTACTCCCCTTCCTTCTACATGACATATCAAAAGAAATGTCACGACACATTTCACAGCGAACATTGATGTGGATTACACAATACAAAATTAATCAGTTACAATCTCTTTGTTCACATCAATGACACTTGATTTAACAAAACGTCGGCTCTTGTTTGTTATTCTCTGCCACAACAGTCACAACACAGTATTGTAACTGAAAATGCCTTACTACATCACTTAATTCCATCGTTCAAACTGCTACCCGATTGGGAACACAAATAATTACAAATTACCACAGATTACTACATTGTGACGACCTCAGATCATTTATACTGTGCGGCGGGCGCGAAGAAAACAGCAGCGCCACAAGCGGCAGACCTGGATTAATATTGGCCAGAGATGGGAGCGTAATATACGGCAGGCGGGCAGAACTAACGTACCGAAGCCGAAAGGAGAACCGTGGGTTGCCTACGAGTAGTAATCTATCACAGATCGTCTAGTATGGTTAGCTATGGTGTTGGTAACCGGGATATAATATGGCGCCGGGTCGCAGCGGTAAAGGTATGTGTTGTGTTTACATTTGCATACGTACTTATAAATACCGGTGTGGCTAAAAGGAAAAGTTAATGTATTTCGAAGAGTTAGTGAATGAAGAATTGTGAACCGTTAAATGCTGGAATAAAGAATAAGTGCTAATTTCATTGACAGATACCTTTGGGAACGACAACCAGGAACTGTTTGACTACCACATGAATGATTACCACTAGGCTACCGGGGTACCAGCCCCTTTGTTCATTAATCATATAATGTGGAAAATGAATGGACTTTTGCCATATATCACTTGTATCGTATTTATGAATATTTTGCAATATTGGTCTCTTCATAATCTAAAGGAAATCGTTATATTAAATATATAAAAAAATACAATTATTTGTATATGTGCTTGGGTCCGAGAATTAGTCTTGCATTATTTCATTATTCCTATATGCAATTTATCTCGTTTTATTTTTACATATAACTATTAAATTTACTCATTGTTAACTTTTTTTCCTTAGACTGTATATTGGGCACTTTTTTATTCTGCTGCCGCATGTAAGTATAGTTTTTGTGATGACATTTTCCATTTGCTGTGTCTGCTTGTTTTGTAGTTTTATTATTGTACTTTTTTTCGTTGGTACACTATTTTAAGCATCCTTGTAAAGGAGTTGTGATTGTTATATATGCACATTGTTTTTGTGTTGTGATTGAGGGTTTGTTCACTGTAACTACTCTGATACAGTTTTTGGCCTACATTCTGTATTTGAAATTTTGGTTGATATGACTTGTGGGTTCACTGTGATGCTGTTTGAGTGGTAATACTTAGTTCATGTTGCTCAGCTTGACATCCATCCACCTTGCACTGGCTATCATATCTATTTTGATAGTTGATTAGTATATCAGACTGTTACAGCTGTTTATATTTTGTTTGTTTATCATAATCTATTTTATTGTAATTTTATGTACAGTACCTTTGTGTTTGTTTTTCATCCTTCTGCCTTACTTTCTTTGTTTTAGTTCAAAGATGCATATTATTTATTAACTTATTTGTAAGCCTTGTTTGGTGATGATGTGTTTTGTTTCTGTGAAGAGGGTCTGTTGGCCCCATCAGTTTCCTGGTGATCATTTTTTAATGAATGATAAATATAATTGCTAGAATTGGTTATTTTGGATTTGGGGTTTTCACTGCAGTGAAGGTCCATAGTTGGGGCTTCTGGGTTATGACACTATATGTTCTGGTAGATAACTGTCTTTTTGCTAGTTTTTTCAGAACTCCACTTTTACGTTCTTTAAATAACTGAAAATTGTAGTAGTAGGAATGGTTAGGAAGGAAAAAAAATTGACTCATTGACTGTGAAGGTACCAACCCTTGATTATGTAAACTTATAGACCTATATGAATGCATTTTGCAGAACCTATGTAATATATTTCAGATGTAACAAACACTGCTTTTAGCATGAAAGAAGAAGTACAGTCTGTAATTTATTCATGCATAATTTTCCTGACTTTGGATACTGGAAGCATTGTTTTATGTGTTACCAAAATATTTATAGATTAGAGCATACAGCTTCACAAATTTTTCTTTAGTTTCAGATTGTGAGATCAGAATTATGTCTGCAGCAAAGCTTCAGTTTCGTGGGTCATTGATACAAACAGATCCTTATATTCATCCAGTAGTTATTATTGGTCAGGTGAAAAACTTGGCAAAAATAAAATTCAGTGACGTGAAGGTAAAACTTGAACCCCGTGTTACGGAAGAGGTTTGTAGTCATTGCAGTTGAACTAACAGCATAGAAAAAAAGAGTGTTTTCAGTATTATTTGTGGCTATTTATGTTGTAGGTGTACTTAACTGCTTTGGCAAGCCTGCATCCATCTCCAACAGACACATGTTCAATGTATCTTAATTTGGCAACACTGGCAGCATTGCCTGTGAAGTGTAGTCGTCACAATGCTCCATCTCATGCACATGCCATTTCCAAAATAGTGAAGAGCACCACAGTTGGAACAAATGAATCAATCGTGGTATGGTACCCATTGCTGTAGTGTCACATTATTTATCAGTGGTCAAATTATATAGTGAAACCTACCTACAACAGAATCACAAGGGTCTGGAACTTTTTCCCATTGCAGGCAGGTTCTGTTTAACAGAAGTACTTGCAGTTTAATTAAAGACCCTCTTGGCTGTGAAAGGTTTCAGCTAAAGACAGCATACCATTCTATCCAGGTTCTGTGTGGGACAGGTTTCACTATATTATAATGGCTAGGTCAAGTAAATAAAATTTTGCCACAAACATAAATGACTGCTGAAGCCATTCATGCAGGAAAAGAAGGATGCAATCCGTTACTCATTCTTTATAGCCTGCTGTCCTTCCTTAAGGAAAGAAAACTGTTTTTTTATCACCATGTTACTAGTATGTGTTTGTATCCTTCATAATAAGCATTGAACCAATAGACCAATACTTAAGAATTTGGTACGGCTGTCTTACTATTCAAGACGACCTCAATTTAATACTTTGAATTTCTAACAATCTGTGATGACATAGGAAAAACACAGATTTGTGAAGTGGGAGCAATACTTTACTTGTGGGTCCTGAAATTAGATATTGGTAATATGTGTTTCAGAAATATGCAAATTTTGTTAGAGGGTGTGTGTGTGTGTGAAGTATTAAAAGGTATGTTAAAAATACCTGTTATATTAATCTTACAATTATTCATGAATTTAAAATTCAGGGATAATAAAGCAAATGTGCCAGAAATATAATATTCTGCAAATATTTCCATGACCTGTGATAGGTCTGTTAGCTGAAGACTGATTGAGGGAATGACAGTTGTTCAAGACTTACAAAGTCAGGTATGCATATTCACTATTTTCCGGACAGTAAACCAGGCGAGCCAATAAAGTAGGTTCCATGCTGCCACACTCCAGTGCAGCCTGTGTTTAGAGACTGGTTGTCTGCTGCATTTAATTCAAGTATTGTGCCAGTACAGTGTACCTGATTTTCAGCATGTTCTGCTGGTCATCCTGACCACATGTCTCATGTGAATGCTGTTCATTGTTCATGTATTGGCCTGGCATTTTGTGCATACAGTTCAACACAAGGATTGTGCCTTTCAGATTGTCTGTGAACGTCGTGATGTGCTTGCATCTGCATGTGCTGTGGCCAGAGCATACCCCCTGTTTTCACGCAAGACTTCCAACACTGCACTGCAGACCTCAAATACAACTGTGAATGTTGAATTCTTATTGGTTCCAAGTTCAGAATGTCAGGAAGATGTGCAAAGCAATGGAAGCATAGAGGAGAATTTGACATTGTCTTCAGAGGACCTGTTATGCTTGGAAAGTGTCTGTACTGGTGTGAGGCTTGCAGCAAGAATTTCTGATGCTCCATGTAGTGAAATGAATGTTGATCACTTCTTACAGGTACAATAATTGCTGCACTTAGCCTTCAACCTGTTTATTTGTGGCATATCAAACTGTATCAAATAAAATGAGAATTTGCTATAAATTCAAAAAAGATGATTGTATATGACTCACTGATATAATCTTCCTTTTGCCTTTGTCCATTGTGTACTTTTTAAATGAAGCACAACATTTTGGAAGCCAGCTGTGCTTCTGAAACATCATGCTCTATTAAAAAATTAAACAATGGGCAAAGTCCAGAAAAAGAAGATTATGGCAGTGAACACTATGAATGTTTTGTTTTTAATTCACAGCAGTAATCCTTCAGTATATGAACTTAATTCAGTCCCCCAAAACTGCTGGTAAGGTGAAAATTTTAATTGGTTCTACAGGTCAAACCCCCCCCAGAGTTCCCATAAATACAACACAGAATTGTACCTAAGTATGAACAAAAAACAAAATTCTGATGTCCAGTTGCATTTAAATCCCATACTTAGCCACTAACCTATGCTGGGATGCTGCAACATTCTGCATATCTGGGAAAATTTGGAAATCGACAACAGCTGAGAAGAGGCAGCAAGAACAGCATTTAGTTGGTGAGAAGAAAAAGATTGTATAGGCAAAATTTAATATTCATGGATCCGTGCATCGTAATATGACTCAGTAGAAATAACCAACAAGATGCAACCTTGTAATAGAATTTATTAATCAACCGTTCATTGAAGGCTCAACATGTTTCGACCGGCATACCGCTCATCATCAGGAGCTCTAACTGTATTTGCAGCCTCTGGTTTACGTACACATGTGGTGACCGGCCGTAGTCAAGTCCGGCCGGTCACCACATACGTATGTAAACCAGAGGCTGCAAATACAGTTAGAGCTCATGATGAGCGGTATGCCGCTCGAAACATGTTGAGCCTTCAATGAACGGTGGATTAATAAATTCTATTACAAGGTTGCATCTTGTTGGTTATTTCTACTGAGTGTATAGGCAAAAATTAGCTTACAAGTTGAAAAACATGTATTAATTTGTACATATTATATTAAGTGAAAACTTGTAAACCTATTCTCTGTATTGTGAGGGATTACTGTATTATTTACAGTTCTTGTGCCTCTAAACTGTTATAGCACTATGAATAATGGTTTCATGAGTTCGGTATGTACTATCAGTTTTACCATTACTACAATGTAGTGTAATGTGCTTTATTATAAGGAGGTGAAAACCATTGCTGAAACCTTGGGTGTGTCGTCAACTGTCATCCGTGGAGAAGATCTGCGATTGCAAGGATTTGGGGGTATTTATGGTGTGGGAAAAGCTGCTGTAATCCCCCCAGCTTTGGCAGTGCTCTCTCATACTCCAGAGGGAGCGACCCAGACTGTCGCTTGGGTTGGCAAGGGCATTGTATATGACACTGGAGGATTGAGCATCAAAGCAAAAGTAAGACATTTCTGTAGATTATGTTAACAATTCTGTTACTCATATTTCCCACGGTATATGAAACTTCTGACCATACTGAATTTGCTGTACAGACAGCGATGCCAGGAATGAAGCATGACTGTGGAGGGGCAGCAGCTATTCTTGGGGCATTCTGTGCTGCTGTTCAGCGAGGGTTCACCCAAAACCTGCATGCAGTATTTTGCTTAGCAGAAAATTCTGTTGGTCCAAATGCAACCAGACCAGATGACATCCATGTACTGCACTCTGGCAAGTAAGGTGACCTCACATATTACAAGCCTGCTCTCACTCCTTAGTTTTTAAACCATTCATTGTAACATCATGTAATGTTCATAGAAAGTACTGGAGCTAATTTTGCACAAGTAACATTTAGCATATATATAGCCTTTTATATGCCAGTTTACTGCTATGGCCAGAGCACTATTCAAACTAAATGCCCACTGCGGGATTGTGTTTTCTTGATCAGACAAAAAGGTTATACATTTAATGGGACTACACTGTCCCATTCATACATTTAAAGTTACAGATCACTATGTATAACAATAACTCAGTATATAAGATTATGCTGTTCCTGTAGAGAAGCTAAATTTTGCGGGTACAGCGCGGGGGAAATGTCATATGAGGGAGTGGAAACATCTAGCTGAATTCCACATATACATCTTATGAGCCTGAATTATTTGAATTGTCTCCATCATAAATGTAGTTTGTAAACAGTAATGCATTTACTAGACCTACAGTATTCTGCAGACTTCCTGAGCTTCTAAAGAGTAACCAATATTTTATTCTGTATGTCTGCCAACTTGTGTACTATTTACAGACTGTATTTTTTAGTTAGGACTGAACTTTAACCCTTTAAACGCCAAATTAAATCCCATCTGCTATTTGCTGGCATTATTAGGAGCTCACCATTTTCTCCACGTTAGCAGGATAAGGGTTAAATTATTAACCCTTAGGTGACTAATGTCATATATGTATATATGGAGCACCCA
>Ga0268261_10002073_pt1 | contig 14264 bp, 4 predicted proteins | sample TergutNc150P1_FD_190353 | JGI IMG/M metagenome (GOLD analysis project Ga0268261, IMG submission 190353) | Nasutitermes corniger P1 segment gut microbial community from laboratory colony in Florida, USA - Nc150 P1 (SPAdes) (version 2) | ecosystem: Host-associated > Arthropoda: Insects > Digestive... | reverse complement strand
CTCTATATATATATATATATGACATTAGTAGCCTAAGGGTTAATGATTTAACCCTTATCCTGCTAACGTGGAGAAAATGGTTAGCTAATAATGCCAGCAAATAGCAGATGGGATTTAATTCAGCATTTAAAGGGTTAATATACTTCATAATTACAAATAAATAAACAGTAAAGGATAATGCACGGATTAGGATTCTGGAAAATGGAATACTGAGAAAACTAACCCCACCTGTGGCATGCGGTGTTAGTAAGTACTGGTTAGTGTCATTTGTCTCATACTGCTGCAAACGTATTTTCATTGTCACAAAACTAACAAAATCGGACCATAAAACCCTGTTTGTAGTCAGGATAAATCTCAAGAATCTCCCCAGTTATTTCATTAAGGTCTATTGTCGCTGTTTTAAGTGGTGTGAAAGGTCACCATCCTCCGGCTAATATTAAAAAGTAACTGGAGACCTTATTAGGTGTCACCTTCAGTGGTACCACCGATAGAAAGTCAGATTTTCTCTTTATGTTTATCAACAGTGGGCTGAAATATCACTGAACTTTTCGGTTGAAAGCTTTGAAATATTTGTAATAAAAATTATATGCACAGGGCCATATACCAGACAAAGAATAGGTTGAAAAATTATTACCCTTTTTACTAAGGTAGCGGTGTTGATTAAAATGTTAGAGTCGTGGCCGTTATGCCAAGTCTCACAACATATTTGGCATGTCAGGCACATTGCAGAACATGTGCAGTGCTATGCTTTCTCTTGTACCACGATAATGGGCTGCTGAATGTTATGACGGGCATGGTGTATATTTCTGGCATTATGTCGTACTTTGAAAAGCTTCTTGAATCAGAACAATAGTCTGTTCTGAACTCTGAAAGTGCTGTTGAAGTCATATGAAACAATTAGGCTGAATACAAATAAAAACAAATTCCTTTGCCCTACATTAAAAGTTCAGACAGTAATTTAAATTGCAAACACAGATTGGGAAAAAATTACCTAATATTTCGATTAAATGCTAGAAACTTATAAGCCGGACACAGAACTGTCAATGGTAGCCATAACATATCTCACTTAACGGCACAGAATGTCCTGAAACTGAACTGTCAATGGTAGCCATAATATATCTCACTTAATGGCACAGAATGTCCTGGCACTGAACTGTTAATAGTACCCTAACATATCTCACTTAATGGCACAGAATGTCCTGATACTGAATTGTCAGTGATACCCGTAACATATCTCACTTAATGGCACAGAATGTCCTGATACTGAACTGTCAATGGTACCCGTAACATATCTCACTTAATGGCACAGAATGTCCCGATACTGAATTGTCAGTGGTACCTGTAACATATCTCACTTAATGGCACAGAATGTCCTGATACTGAACTGTCAATGGTACCCGTAGCATATCTCACTTAATGGCACAAAATGTCCTGACACTGAATTGTCAATGGTACCCATAACATATCTCACTTAATGGCACAAAATGTCCTGATACTGAACTGTCAATGGTACCCATAACATATCTCACTTAATGGCACAGAATGTCCTGACACTGAATTGTCAATGGTAGCCATAAATAAAATTTTGCACTCTGTTTATGAATTGGTTAATCTGGGAAAAAATTTTCACCTACTTTTATAATAAATTTAGGCCTGTGAATGTTATGCATTACATGAAATGTGCAAAACAGTTAATTACATAATTCTGGTTGCTGCAGAAATTCTGTGGCATCTTGGTTCACTGTTTCATCACAACACACAGTATTCACAATAGGCGTGATTGACAAATTTACTCTGGTGTGATATTCCACAAAACAAGACACGATGCACAGGCCCACAACACATCTGGCGCACTTCTACACTGTGCCATCTCTGGCCATAAAATAAACATATATGGCAGCGCAGTTTATCGGATGATTTCGCTGGCCAGTGTTGGTTATGGCAACTCTCGAGTCACAGAACATATTTTGTGGCTGCACTTAGTCTTCCAACCAATCTGGAGGTGGGGTGATCCTGGCTTTTTCCACCATCCTCAAACAATTTCCTCACCAGAAGAAGCCTGAAATCTCGGTGGGTATATTTAGCCCTACATGAATATAATAGAATCCAACTGTTGAGAACTCTTAAATCCACAAGGTGGAAAAACAATTTTGTAATCTGCTTGAAGGTACGTTAACTAATCAAATAGCTGTTGGCCAATTGATCAGAACTGTCAAATTAATCCATGTGCCAGTTGTACCATTCTACGATGTAAGTTTTCATGGGTCAGTTTCTATTGTAAGAAAAATTTCCTTCTGCTGGTGGTGGGTACATGTTAGTCAGCATGCACAATTTTTGTCTGTCCTTAAAAAATAATGCAGTCAAACCTCCCCTGGTTTTCACCTTTATGTCACCCCTTTTCAATTTTGGTTATTTTGGTCCACATTCACAGGGCATATCTTTTCTGCTGGGCCATAATGTGCACACGAATTTATTTTACGTCTGTCCATGTCATCAAAAAGTCTTGGGGATGAAAAGAATTTGTCCATAAGTATTTTGTATCCTAAGCCTTCAACTCTGCAAGTCAAATGTCTAACATCTGTGTGTGTGTGTTGCAGTCATGTCATCAGTGGCGGAGTGTGAGTCTTTACCCAAGTACACTCTCATGTCATATTTGTACCCTGATTTATCACAGAGTTTGTAAATTTTGATGCCAAAACATTTCCTTTCGTTGGAATGTACTGCCTGAAGATGTTCAGTGAATCAGATTTAGCATGTCCAGCAATTCTCATACTGAAACTTCTGGGCAAACAGACTGATGGACGTAACCTTGCTGTATGAATGCGGTTTATGCGCTGTGCACAGAAAACACTTCACACTGTAGTGGCAGGAGCATATTTAACTGTGGTGCATAAAGGCTGAGGTAGTAGCATCCAACACACATTTTTTATGTTGCTTTATTTCTGGTAAATGCTCCTGTTACATTATGATAAGAATTACACTATGGCTAGGTAAATCATGTAGACAGAATGGAGTAACACAATGCTATATGAAGAAAGTTTGTATTTTGCCACATGCGGTATTAAAGAGAAAGGCATGCCCTTCCTAATTTCTTCATTGGTCCAGTTCAAAAGTGAAAGAACATAATTTTCATATACACTGTGATATTAGATTTCTAAGCTTATTGCAGGCTAGTAACTTATATTACACTAGTATATTTTTCTGTGTAACACTTTCCATTCTAAAAACATGTCTTGTTTTGGATATTAAACTTTTTTCTAAATTTATTATTATTTAACAAGGTGAGTGAAATTCTGTCCTGCCTGCTGTCATCAGTTAATGGTATCTGTTTAATTTCTTGTATGTACTTTGTCACTTGTTATCATTACAGGCTGGGAGTTCTTGCACTTTTGAACTAGGTCTGTTGATATCATCATTAGCTACACCAATGTTTCTGAGTCTGATACAAAGTTACAACCTGTTAATTTCTGTAGCTTCTCCCACAGGAGTATATAGCATATTTCTGAAATAAATCCTTCTTTTTCCTCATAGAGTGGCATAGGGAAAGACAAATAATCATTGTCACATTTTGTGAATATAACACCACATAGTACCTTGTAGGGCAGCTTTATGACTTGTATTCCCCACTAAATATTCAGGTGAGCAATTGAAGAAGAATGAGATAGTTGTGGCACATGGTGCATGTGGGGAAGAGAGGAGAGGTGCATACAAGACTTTAGTAGGGAAGCCTGAGGAAATGAGACTACCAGCAAGACTTAAGTGGAGATGGTAGGATACTAAAATGGATCTGTAAAAAGTAGGATGAGCAGTTATCGAAGCGTTGATAGACCTTCAGGTTGTGTAAGATGTGGGGAATTTCTTGAGTAACCATACACTTCAAGAAGGACTTTCCTCCGTGGAGTGCATGAGTGAGTTACTTTATCTCCTAGCTTAATTTATACTTGCCACACAAATTGTAGCTGTTTTTATAGCATATATCACAGCTGTTTTTCAAATTGGCCTTGTTTGTTTGCGCATTATTACTTATTCTTCATTTTCAAAGTAAAAGGCAGTTATGATTAGGTCTTCTAGTACGCAGCTTGTGGAGGCCTTTAGTAATCAGATTTCTGACAATTTTTTAAACAATTTCGTATTCCTTCATGTATAATTTTTAATCTCAAGTGTTCAATGAAGGTTTTGTTTTTTAATGCTTTGGCATAAAATGGTATATATACACATGAAGCATGGTGCGGTGCTCAAAATGTCGAATGTTATGTTAAGTGTATCTGCTGTTATGCAGCTTTCATTTAAATGTCATATTTTTACAGATCATATTGGCTTGCATTTCTGGCACCAAAAGTTTAATACTACATGAAGGTATAAATTCATGTGTTTGTGTGAATATGCTTCTAGATCTTATTTATTAGTGTTATACAATGTGAGACAAATAGACTGCTTCTCAGGAAAGTCACTATTAGTTTATTAATCTGTGACTCAGAAAAAAATTGAAGTCTGTGCTGTAGGGTGTCACATCATTATACTGGTAAATTCAGTTCTGCCACTTCACTCAAAAACTGGCTGGGTAAAGGTCTGGCAAGTGTTGAGAACAGGGTATAGGTCTGTACCAGAACCACGGTGATCCAAAAGACTTTACAGTTAATGGGTACAGTATTTGTTGCATAATAAACTGTATTTTGATATTTTCTTTTTGCAGATTTTGTACACCCACAATCTGGCATCTGCTACTGCCCTCTCCTCCATCACTCTATGAAGAGAGTTCCTTATTTCAGAAACATTTTTTTCATGTATTGTTTGTTGTGGATGTGCAGTTCTAATTAGTTTACAAAGACATTTGCTCTAATTAAACAAAGTATGGATGTTCTAAGACACATGTGCTAGCTACATTTTACTTTTTAGGACAATCCTCAGTTTGATGTGTTCTTATTCTGAACTCCACCTGCAGTTCAAACAGTAATTATCATGGCTTTTGAGGGAAGGGTATGAGCAATGAAAAGCCTGTCCCACCTTGACATTTCAGGCTGTGTTTTGTTTACCATAATATTTATTACCTCTGATGTGTAAGATGTGCAACTACCAAACATTAGATCCACTTAATTTTAGGTTTAGTAGGTTATTTTGGGTTTTTACTAACCCCAAGGATTATTAGCAGTTTTGACTTCAAGCCTGTGACTAAATCAATAACTTCATTTTAGAATTTCAGAAATAATTTTGCAGACAAGTTAAAAACTGGCCTTCTGAAAATGGCTGTGGCCCACGAGTGGAAAGTCCAACAAGACTCATTTGGCACAGATTTTGTCATACTTGGCAGTTTATCTTGAGCCATTTTGTGATTATGGTATGTTTTTTATTATCCAGAGCAATGGAATGGAAGGCAGCATGAAAAATAAGACAACACAAGCAATCCAGAATCACTGTATATAATTTTCAGCCGGCAAACTGCATTATTAACTAACTACTGATGTTTGGATCATAATTTTAACAGTTCAAAATCTTGCAGCATGTAGGATTGGGAATATATGGTTCCTATCATCCACTATTTCCAGATCATAGATTCTGAAGGACACCACAAAAGAGAAATGAAAATGTTAGAGGAAGAATGGGGAAGAGACAAGTACTGATTCATGATTGTCTATGTCTGACAGCAGGTTATTGTTAGCAGCCTTGAGTAAATTCAGCAAGGAATAAAAAATAGAATTGCACAGATAGTCTGCAATCCAAGTAATCCATATTCAGATAAATGGGAATATACCATATATACAGGGATGTTTGAAGTAGGACAAATTGTGAGCAGCCAGGCTAGATGTGTAGATTTTCGGTGTTTATCATGGCGAATGTGAAGAATATGGCCTTCAGATATGTGACATTGTGTATCTGGTACAAACATTTTCGGAGAACCTCTCTATCAGACCACATGCCATCACACCCCAGTAAGATCCATTTTTATGTATAAGTATTCCACCTTCAAGTTTACAGCACCGTGTCATCTACAAACATTTATGTATTTTACTTCGGCTACATAATAAAATTTACCAGAGTATTACTTTCTTACATTTCACAGATTCGGACCCTTAATGTGACTACTCTGTTGCCTGTGTACTGTAGCCAACAGATACATATTAATTCGATCTTTGAGATAATTTAAATTCGTGTCTATTAGAACAGGTTGCCTGTGCTGCTCTCTGTCCTTAACTGTGAGAGACAATATCTAATAAAACACAGGTTGTATGGAAAAGTGCTAAACCCTGTGTATGTTTGGCCTTTGACAATAAAAAAGTGAATTGCAAATGTAAGACTGGAGATCCGATTGTATTGGTATTCTTGGTCCCTTGAGAATTGTACCAATTAAGTTGCAAGTGCACTAGTTCTTAAAATGACATATACACTTCCTATAGACAAACTAGATATTGTACTGTCTTGTAGTAAATATATTTGACTGTGTTAAATATTTGTTTAGTCACAGACTATTGACTAGCCTGTCACAATTTGCCTAATAGGCCCGTTTCTAAGCAGTGCCTTGCTAGAAGAGCATCAGCTTCAAGAAGCAGTCTAACATTGAGCAGAATGGGGCATCACCTGGCCATCTGTCATGCAAAGTTCATGTATGAAAAAAATCGCAAAACCAGAATTATATATAAAGAATCTATTTTGAGTAGTGTGGCAAGTTACAAAAATGAGATGGAATGCTATAACTTGCTGTAGGGATGGGTTGTTGCCAGGCAATGAAATGTGAGGTAGGCATTTTGAACCAGATGTATGTTATTATCAATTCATATTGCTCAATACTTCTGTGTAACAAAAGTGATAAATTATTTCATTGTGGAAAGGAATTTGAGATCTTTGTTAAATGGGCGATTTTGTCTCAACGTTAATGGACTGAGAAGAAACATTATATTCACAAGTATTTGACAACCAGGTGAGATGTAGTTTCTGACGACAGGGTGAGAAGTTTTTAATATTAATTTCATAGGTATTTGCAAAATGTTTCTATGGGTATTGCTTCTATATAAGGCAATGTATACCTACATTGTTTACAGATATAGAACACTGACTGCACAGAAGTTGCTAATATTTGTAGTTCTGTAGAATGTTTAACAGAAAAAAGACAACCATCTGAAGCCATGCAATTCCCTGCAGTTAACCCTTAGAGGTATTTCTCCTTATGGTTTCCAAGGGTATGACAGAACATTGCCCCAGTTTTTGGCCTAAGATCACAATGTTTCAACAAGGTGAAATGTTTTTCACACTGCAGTAAACTTAGCAGAGTCTATGACCAATCATTCTCAGTACAGAAAATATCAATCTGTGCAGTAGTCACAGAAACAAATTTTATCTTGCTAACAGTACAACATCTGCCATTCCTGTCCCCCAGTATGTTATTTGCTATTTTCTTAATTATTATTCTGTATATCAGCCCTCAAGACTCTTCATTACATACTTCATAAGTGAGTTGTCATAGTAAACCATCTTGAAAGAATTTGAAAGACTTTATTCACAAAGATATATGATTTCCCTTCTAGAGTCACTTAAATGCCCTCAAAAATTATCTTGAATCCTGATATAAATTTGTGTTTAAAGAATCTCCCTGGAAGGAGTTACATTGCTTGAACATGTGGTAGTGAAAGGTTAAGATATAATGTATGAATTTGTACCCAAAGATTTCTGTCTGTACAAGATATTGTCCAGTATACTCTGATACACTTTTGATTGGTTGTGTGTTCTTTTGTGAACCACTTCTGGTTACAAATGTCCATTTTTCTTATCCTGCTACGAGGGGGTGCTGATACGTCCATAGCCTGACCTACTTCCCAATGTCGTAGGACAGAATCGATAGTGTCCTTGGAAAGAGGGGCCCGTTCATGTGCCGAATTGCAAGTCCTTTCTTGCTACAGAGGCTGAAAGGAAGCATGTCAGGCGACGCGCGCTATTTCAACAACATTGAGACGCGAGCTCTCATCAAGTTTTTTTTCCCTGCAAGGCAAAGCGCCGAATGAAACTCACGCAATTCTGACAGAAACATTAGAGGAACATGCCACCGTCAAAAACTGGGTGGCCCAGTTGAAACGTGGTGATTTTTCCACCTGTGATGCGCCTCGTCCTGGACGACCCAAAACAGTGACCACCCCGGGAGATTATTGATAAAATTCACAAGCTAATCTTGGAAAACCGTCGGATTTCGGCTAAATCGATAGCCGAGTAACTGGGCACCTCACGTGAGCGGGTTGGGTCCATCATTCATGAAGATTTGGACAAGCGGAAGCTCTCCGCGAATTGGGTCCCGAAATGCCCAAACGCGGATCAAAAACGTCAACGGTGCCAGTCGTCTGAGCAACATTTGGAATTTTTTCGGCGCAATCCAAATGATTTCCTGTCGCGATTGGTGACCATGGACGAAACCTGGTTGTCTCACTATGACCCAGAGACAAGGCAACAATCAATGGAGTGGCGGTATAGCGGCTCACCCCGCCCCAAAAAATTCCGAGTGCAAAAAATCTGCTGAAAAAGTTCTCTTCTCGATTTTTTTGGGACCGAGACGGCATCCTCCTCATTGCTTATTTTCCAAATGGCCAAACTATCAACGTGGAGTATTACTCATCTCTGCTGGTGCAATTGAAGGATATTTTGAAGGAAAAACTCCGCGGGAAGTTTACCAAAGAGGTCTTGTTCTTGCACTACAATGCCCCGGCTCCCCGGGCACTTGCAACCCACAAAAAATTGGCCTACCTCGGCTTCCATTATCTTGCTCACTCACCCTATTCTCCGGATCTGGCCCCGTCGGACTACCACCTGTCCCCTGGACTGAAAAAAACAAAACGTTGCCATTTTTCGTCCGACGCGGAAGTCATTGCTGCCGCGGAGACCTGGTTGGAGGGACAAAATTCTGAATTTCTTTGAGTGGCTTGCAAAAGTTAGAGCAACGGGCTAAGAAGTGTATTGAGCTTCGTGGGGAGTACGTTGAATAAATCCCGAGTTTGGTCGCTCTAGCTTGTTACCTTCCTTGTCGGGCTAAGGAGTTACCAGCACCCCCTCGTAGAAGTGGAAGTTGACATGGGGGCCCTGCTTGGGGCAAAGAGTGATTCTAGTTCTGCAGACATAATCTGTGGACTTATGTGATCAAACTTCGTTATGAAATATTTTCTTTTACAACATTCCTTTCATAATCTGTGTTGCAGAGATATAAAATATGGAGTTAATACCCTTCTAGATCATGTAAAAATTCTGTCCATCTCATTGAAATATCTGTTTCCTGAGTAGTAACTAACAGTGGTTATGACAGGCTCTTTGAACACTGTTTTACAGTTTATTCATATGGCCTTAGTTATGCATGGTTTGCTAGTAGTGGAAGGGTGACAGTGGGAGATGTGATGGGTAGATTGTACTTCAGTTTACTGTAAATTGGGAGAAGCATTTGTGCTGGATTTGTGAGGATATTTTGGACATTTGTGATATCTGGTACAAGTGATGAGTTTTAATGGCAGTGTTTTGTATGAGCAGGAGGAATTTCTATATTTCTATAGTAAAACCAACTAGATGCATAATTTTCGAGTTTATTGAATATAGATCTTCATGTTTCAGACGGTCTTTCCGTCCATCATCAGGAGTTCTAGGCTGTACACACAGCATCAGGTATATGTCATACAGGTTAGTTGACTGCTTGCCAGCAAGACCACTAGTTGGTTTTACTATAGAAATATATCATGATGCACGGTCCCATGAACGTCAAAGCAGGAGGAAGTTATGGTAGTGTTTGGTATTTTATAAGGAAGCTATTATGGTTGTGTTTTGTATGTGCATAAACAACCAGAGTAATATTAAGGAATGTGTAAAACTGATTTATCTATACGTCACTTACCTACACAGTATGAATATTTATCCTGTGTGTTCTATATTACATGCATTTTGGACTCAGTAACTCATTTTTGCTCATCTTGTGTAATAATGTAGTGCCTAATGCTCACTGTGCTGACATAACAGTTAATATTCTTTTCCCCTAAATTGTGAATTACCACTCTTGAAGTCAGTAGAATGACAGTACATTAAAGGCAGATCTATAAATATGTTACTCAAATGTTAAGATTTTTAGTCTATTTATTATTGATCTTGGTCCCATTATATTCATACCAAACAATATTTACATTGCTCAAAGATGCCAGATGTAATTTGCTGGCATCAACAAGATAATTAGGAATCTTTGCAAATGCTGTATGAGGAAGTGTTTATGCTACCAACACAACCCATCCCTATATCAGACAACCACAATAGCTGTACAAAATCAGGAACACTGTAGTTCATAAGTAATTATGAATTAACACACAGAAAAGTGTGTGTCTCATAGAGATGGCAGCAGCAGTTCTGAGGCGAGACATGTCTTGCGTAGTGTTATCTTGTTCAGGCTCAGCATCTCCTCCAAACGCTGCACTTTGGAGCTGCAATTTGTCTTGCACCGTTGCCTTAGCTTCTTCTCACGCCTTCCAAACTTGCTGACACGCTCTGAAATATTCCAGTATGGTTCTTTTATACAGTCATTCTTGTGCCCGTGGTTTAGTTGTACATCTGTTACTACACACAAAGTGCTACATGGTTAGTACAGGACAATTCACAGCCTTGTGTAATGTGTACAAATATTAATCTTGGTTCTTCAAAGGGGCTCCTAAAACACCAGTCTTCAACTGGAACATTAACTCTTGGATTACAGATTTCTACTCTTACTATACTGGGTGCTTTTTTTTTACCTATAACTGGTTAATCATTTTCTCAAAATTTGTCCTCCTAAATTTGATTCCTACAGTCAAAGACAAAATTTTTGTTTTTCTGTGGTGCTACAACCCAACGCAGGTCATGGCCTCCTCATTCTTGAGGTTTCTAGATCACACACAACGACGCACCACAGTCGGTAGGACTCCTCTGGACAAGCGATCAGCTCGTCGCAGAGACCTCTACCTGACAACACACAACACTTACAACAGACAAACATCCATGCCCCCGGTGGGATTCGAACCCACAATCTCAATAGGTGAGCGGCCGCAGACCTACACCTTAGGCCGCGCAGCCACTGGGACCGGCGACAAAAAATTGCTTTCTATTTTTTCATTTCTCATGCAACTGTGTAGATTGAAAATTCTTATCGACAAGAAAATATAGTTTTGAACAGAAATATGAATGAAATATTTCTGTATTATGATTGTTCCTGGCAGTTTTCACATTTTATTTAAATTGTGTTGTTACAATAGTCCTTTCAAACCCTTTCTGTTCATTGGCAACATTTTTAGTCTGTTCTGCTGTCCTTAGCTTTTTGGACCAAGAGAACACCTTCCATGCCATCTTCTTCTTCCTTTCTTCATACTTTTAAGGGAAGCTAGTTGTTTTTAAGGGATGCCCATTACTCTCGTGGCCTTGCAAGTATGTCTGTTGATGTTTCCACCACTAGCCCTCATTCTTATATGTGGTCTTACCTTTTATTCTCCCAGACAAAGCAGATACAGATGCCTTCACTTATTCTTCTTTTGTTACCAATTGGGATATTTCAGCATTCACAGTACAATTACATTTACAAAAGTAAAAGTAATCAAGCTGAGAAATAGTTTCAAAAGCCTGTGCCTTGTTGATGTTATTGAAGTGTATTCCCTTATGAGCTTGTCCAGAATGTCAAACCTACTTTTAGTGACATTATAGTGCATGATGATTTCAGATTTGTAATTTTGTTTGCTCACTCTTGCATGTGTCATCATGATGCTGTAAAGAAAAGAGGATGGCAGCCTTATTCCTTTCTGGTACTTATGATACCAGTGTTAGGATCTTTGGTAAAACCAAAGGTAGAAGAACAGACCTCTCTTTGTTTTCCACTAAGAAATAGTGCTGGGATTTCAGGCTCATTCTCTCCCTTAGTGTGTCAACCAGTGTCATATTCCTAGTCATAAGGATATTTGCTCATTTACAACTTGTAAAGAAATATTCAGTGGTATCACCTCTTCTGGTTCCATTAATGTGACAGACATCTTTGACAGCTGAAAGACCCTGCTTCTTCTTTCTTGCTCCATCAGTCTTGTCATTTTGTACTTGCATGTCGTAGGCATAAAAATACTTCGCGTCAGCAGTAACCCTTATTTTGATTCCATACTCTCCCGGTTTTGATTTTATAAACACATAGAATGGACATTTATCTCTAAACACGACTAACCGCTCAACAATGGTTAGTTGTGTGTTCGTTTAGTTTGTATGTCATTCAAAATCTGCTGATGCCTTCAAATACATCTCAGAATGGAACTAATTTGTCTGTTGATTGCTTGTATTTTTGTCATTGTAACAAACGACATGTGGAATGTGAAAGAATCACTCCCTTGCCATTATTGCAGGAAAAATCGGTCTGGCATAGTTAGCATTTGTTGTCCACAAATTTGCTATTGGTTACTTTATTGTCCTCAGAACACCAGAAACAATCATGAGTCACAACTCAAGCAATGAGGGCTACCAAAAAGTGACTGCAATGTCTGAGCTCATTAATCAGTTACCGGTACTGTAAAGGAGCTAGTATTGACACTCTTGAAATTCTTATGTGTTAGACGATTTATAGGATAAGTTTTGGCAAAACACGTATTTGAGACTTTTTTACTAACATGGATACAAAGTGGTCCAGTTGGATTTGAAAAAAACATAGCATACTAAAAAAATAATATACTCACAATGTAATGATAATTTTGTGTCAAGGGGATTTCAAAGAACAAATAAAAAAATTGACAAATTTGTTATCATATAAAACCAAGACCTGTTCAAGAGAAGACCAAGCCTGGATACATTTGGTACCCAGTTAATAAAATAGAGGTTAATATGGAATTATAAATTGTATTGCAAATGGTAGAGTGCAAGAGTGAACAGGTAGTAGGTCAGTGAATTAAAAAGTACTCTTTAAGTAACTGGGGGGCTTTTGTGAAAAGTCTAACAAGCTGAAGAGCAATATTTTCATGACAGGTTGTACAGGTGTCCTTGTTTATAAATGGTTAATATTAATTTTTAATAAATACAGTGTACATACTAATATATTTATCTTCAGGTTAGTAACTTTCTGTGGATTCCCACTTGGTGGTGAGGAAAAAAACTTCAAAATGTAGATACAATATAGAACTGGGTCCGAATACGTTATTGTGTCATACAACATATACCTCTTAACATTCTTAGGTGGTATGGCATACTGGCTGATCACACCTTCCAAACTGCACTGTGGTAGTTAGTACTTCTGCTGTTAAGCTGTACATCACAAATTCAACGCTTGGGTGTCTTTAGTATTCAAGCCTGCTGTGATGTCTCTATTATGTTTTCAGATTTCTGCAGAAAAATTAAAGGAATTGTTTACAAGCATTACAGAAGGCTGTAAATTTAATTGTGAATGTTATTTATGAGCAGCTGTATTTATGGAATGTGTCTGCAAAATTCTATTATAAGTCTGCTGCTGGCACACAAAAGTCTGCACAACACTCTGATTGGTAGTAAGGAAGTACATTGGTTGGAGATTGTAATTCATGTCTGGGTCCTTGATTAGGCCCCTTGACAGTGTGTTCATACAAGGTAAACTTGTCCTTGTACATGCCATGGACGCATGTAAGGGGAGTGAATGTATGGCTCCAGCATGTATGTGGCTTGTATATATGAATATAAATACTGTTATGTGTATGTGTGTATGATCACAATTATATGAAAACTGTGTGCTCTGGACTTGTGTTCTAACAAGCCTTACTTGCAGACGTTGTGCCTAGAGGTACGAAACGGAACTTATGTCGCAGGTCTTCAAAGTCGCTTGCAGTGATTGTTTGCATTTGGAAGGAATGGACAGTTCCACTTCGCACAACCCAAGAATGCAGCTCCACCTCACTGTTCTTCACATCTGGTTGTTGGAAGGCATACTGCAAGTCGAATAGGGATATTTGTCAATAGAAAGGAATGTATAATTTCTGTGTAGACACATGTAGACACACAAAAGTACATTTATGTTTAGCAGTGATGTGCTTTTTGGCCAAATGATGGATAAACACCAGTACTGACTTGTTAATGGCTGTCACACTTGACAGTGATTTTGATTCAAGTAATTGATTGGCCTAGCTTTTTTTTTGATGCCATTAACCCTTAGGAGCCTAACGTTGTATATATATATGGAGCACCTATTCTTGATGTTTCTAGACGCAGCACAGTCGGTAGGACTCCTCTGGACGAGTGATCAGCTCGTCGCAGAGACCTCTACCTGACAACAAACGACACTCACAACAGACAAATATCCA
>Ga0268261_10002072_pt1 | contig 14276 bp, 9 predicted proteins | sample TergutNc150P1_FD_190353 | JGI IMG/M metagenome (GOLD analysis project Ga0268261, IMG submission 190353) | Nasutitermes corniger P1 segment gut microbial community from laboratory colony in Florida, USA - Nc150 P1 (SPAdes) (version 2) | ecosystem: Host-associated > Arthropoda: Insects > Digestive... | reverse complement strand
GCTCTATATATATATATATATATATATATATATATATATATGTGACATTAGTAGCCTAAGGGTTAATGGACCTAGCGAGCCCGGCCGTCTCAGGGACGTCTGTGTATGCCAATGGGTTAATTTGGGAATAATTGTATCAATATGCTGTGTCCAAGAGTGTGTATTATCTACTGTTATACTAAAAAACTTTACAAAATTAGTCTGTATTATTATTTTGTTATCATGTCGAACATTTATTTTGTTTAAGGATTTATTTTTACTTATAAATTGCATATAATTATTTTTATCAAAATTCAAAGAAAGAATGTTGGAATTAAACCACTTTGTTACCGGCATTTCAGGTAGCGAAACCATGATACGTATCGACAATTCAGGTTCAAACCCTGAACGGGCTCCATGTAGATGGATTTGTTGGTTGTATATGATTTAATAGGGAAAACCAAAAGAGGTGTAAAAGTCTTCATGGCACTGAGTAACTAGAGCCTGGGCAAAACATTCATTACATGTATTGTTAGTAGAAGCTTTGTAACAGAGTCTTTCTACATGAAACACGCGACGTTATTGTTGAGGACATGATTCATTCAGCAGCAGCACCTATAGGTTTGTTTAGCGTTAGTTTGCTATAAAAAACTTAATTCCGCCATGAGATTTGACTTTCTAAAGAATCAGTTCGGCCAATGAGGGTTTTCTAAATTCGAATTGCAGCCAACAGAATTTCTTGACACATAAGGGGTAGTGGGTTGAACGAAGGAGACGCATTGCGAGGGATACTCTTTTTTGGACCGACACAGTGATAGGAAGCAAATTTGTGTGCGCGGTAATATCTTAACCTCGACAACAACTAATTGTAAGTTATGTGTAATTATACAAGTGCCGTTGATAGTCCAAGGTCTTATACAACAGTTAACAGCTACAATAAATAAAAGAAATGCATACTAAGTGTCTTTTGTAAGTAGACAGTCGCAGCAGATCTTATAACTTTCAGGGAATCTCCTACGTAAAAATTACCTTGAGAAAAGACCTTAGGCTAGCTGAGCAAAGTACGGTAGCAACTTCTTTATTATCTTAAAACTATATTCAAACTCCTTTCAAAATTCATTAAACATGGTTCACTAATATTTACACTTTTATAATCTGCATACAATATAATTGAGGAGTTTTTGATGGATAATATACAGAGTATTAGAGTTGGCAAGTCATTAATATAAATTAAAAAGGTTAATGGTCCCAAAACTGGTACTTGCGGGGCACCTGTATTGATTTTGTCCGAATTAGAAAGTTTGTTATTAAATTCCACCCTCAGATATCTGTCCTCTAAATAGGATTTAGTTAAAGTACACATCACGCCCCTTATACCGTAATATTCCATTTTTGCTAACAATATCATGGTTTACACAGTCAAAATCCTTCTCCAAATCGAAGAATATGGATCCATCTATTTTCGTATCATTGAAGGTTGTTAAAATAACGTTAATTAATTTATAAGCAGATTTCTCTGTTGATGAATTGTTTCTAAAACAAAATTGGCTGTGTGTAACAATTTTATTGGATGTGATATGTGTTATTAATCTATTAAATATAATTGTTTCAAAAATTTTAGAAAACGACGTGAATAATGAAATTGGTCTGTAGTTAGACACATTATTTTCGTCACCTTTTTTATGTAGTGGAGTTATAATGGAATATTTAATCTAGTTTGGAGAATACGTTAGTTTAGTGATGTGTTAATAATGCGACATAGTGGTGGAATAATAAAAGGTGCTCTTACTTTCAATATCTTCATTGAAATTTCATCATACCCACACGCGTTTTCCAAGGAAAGGAGTGAATACGTTTTTCAATTTCCCATGTGGAAGCATTATGAAAATCAGTATTGGTAAATGGAAGATTAAAAGAATGAGATAAATAAGACAGTGAGTATTTAGCACAACTCAGAATTTGTTTATTACTCCTCGTAGTTTTACAGGAGATATTTTCTGTAAACTTTAAAAAGTACTTATTAAATATTTCAGCATTAACACTTTTATTGTATTCCTCATCTGTATTTAAAATGTTTACTTTATAATATTTAATATTATTTTTCCCAGTTTTACTTCTTATGATGTTCCACGTCGTCTTGATTTTATTATTAAAATGAATGATTTGATTATTGCGGTGTAATATTTAAAAAGTCTTTATTACCTTTGATAAAACCTTGCTATACCTCGTAAAGTATTCCTTTAATTGTATATCATTATTATTTCTAGTTAACAAGTATAGTTCCTTTCTCCTTTTGCTGGAGTTAATAATGCCTTTAGTTATCCATTGCTTATTTCATGTTGTCTTGTTGACTGTTATTTATGGAAAACAAGAATAAAAAACTCTAAATATATATTTTAAAAAGAGTTAAAATTCCTATTAACATTACTATTATCATTTTCAAAAACATTTTGCCAAAGTTCACTGTTCAGATTGTTTTTTAATTCATTAATTGTGTAAAATAAATTTTTCTTATAGTTACGGTTTTATAAGCATTTCTGTTAATATTTAGATTTACAACATATAATTCTAGCATCTGGGCATCATGATCCGATAAACCATTTAACATTGAACAGGTTGTGTACATCCCAAATTGAGTTGTGTCAACGAAAATATTATCTATTGCAGATCTTGAATTGTTTTTTATTCTTGTAGGATAGTTTATTACACTTACAAGTTTGTACGAGTTTAGTATGTTATTTAGTTCTTGCTTTTCTTTAGATTCAGTGAGATAGTTTATATTTATATTACCACAAATTATTAGTTGAACACCAGGTATATAAGTTTTTATTGATTATATTTCCTAATCATTTTATGAAACACTGATAATTAATATTAGGTGATCTATAAACAGTAATAATGCAAACTTTAAAAGGTAAGAAGTCTAATCTTAAAGCAAAAGCTTCCAACTCCTTGTCTATACAAAACGTTCTATATTAAGTAAAGAAAATGGAAAATATTTTTGTATAAATATACAAACGCCCCCATTTTTTGTGGGATCGTCTAATAAGTTCCGCTCCAAGGGTATAATCGTCCACTGTTATATGTTGTGTTTGAAACTGTCTTGAATGGTGTTCAGTTAAGCGTGTGGAAAGTTTGGATAAACTGCAATTAGTTGAAAATGTGAATAAACTGCAATAATAAGTCATTCGTTTCAGATCCTAAACCACAAATATTTTTATTATAAATTCGTAACACTTGATTACTGTCACTGCCTATAAATTTTAAATTGTTATTTTTTTTACACAATTCTTGTAAACCTTTATATTCTTATACTTAGGATTTGTAGTAAACTGAGCCCAGTTCCCATTATAGTTATTATTATCATTTTGATTTAAATTGACCATACAAAATCACCCAGTTTAACAGATGGTCGATTTTTTATCCTGTCCGATTTACGAATTGTACCAGCACTAGGCATTACATTTATCACTTCAGCTTTATTCTCTCTATCTCTTAGGCCATAATATAATCCATCTTTGGCACAATGTACTTAACCCCTGTTAAATGGGTTTCGATAAGCACTTGATATATTGGGATGTGCGGGCTTCTTTTTAAAATGGTGCTTTTTCCAAAGCCCAACATAACATTTGCTGTACAATACTTAAACTAAAACATAACAAATTCTTCAAATTTAACTTGGGACATAATTACAAATGACAAGATAAAATGCAGATCGTACTTTAATCAAAACACATACAGAATATAAAGTAGGTCTTCTATACGGCATGTTCATATTTACGTATTAAGAACGTAGACTTGATAAGCTAAGGAATTAGACATGCTAAACAATTTTTTTATCGATTGTGATTGAAAACAAATATCCAGTTTCGCAACAACCAATTTGTAATTACGAGGGGACAACACAGACAAACACAGAATCGGTATGACGGCATGTTATAGACAGATTTCCTTACATGGTTAGATCATTTTTCTAAGTGTGTTTTTCCATATTATAAACAAATAATAAATTGTTCCAAAATGCTTAAATGCAAATATTAATATCAGATTAATAAAACAATAACAAGATTTAGTATTATATTTACCCTTAGCCTTTCGCAATCTATGTCTAAAAAAGGAAACTGAACGCTAATAACATCAAGTACAAAATGGCATAAATAACAACCATCACTAGAAACAGTCTCCAGACTATTCACAAAGTTGCTGGCTCTTGCGTTATCTTCAGTGAATACTCTGGATTGCAGACATTTAATTTAATGTCCCCGGTCTTTTGATTTTTTACATATATATAAATGTGCCTTTCACTAAAGCAGTATTTGTCTGTTGCAGATAATGCAAGAGACGCTGTCCTTATTCATGTTTCTGCTTCACGTGAAAGACAAGAACGAAGAAACGAAACAGGTGCAATGACGAAGACAACCAAACGCCATATCTTAACACACAGCAATGCCTGTGGTCCTTCTGTCTTGTTCTTTTACAAAGTAGTTCATCTGGTACTGCAAGTTACATAGTACATTACGCACATACACGTTAACATTGTAACATTGCACTCACATAGTAGGTGCCAGCGGAATATCATATCAAAACTAAAAATGTAACTGTCATTAATGCCACTCTGTTCTGTCATTATATTAAGAAGCATTACGTTGGGATATTAAATAGATAAAAACCTCTTTTAATTCCTACCTCTACAGCAAATTTCACACGAAGTTTGTAGACTACTTGTACACCAAATATGAGACGCTTGGTATACCAGCGTAAATGATTGTGATGTATGTGTTTAAATAAATTACACTAGTTGACTGCATGTTTCATCAATTGTAAAACCGTACCACATCCTGAATGAACTAACTGAAAACTCGGGGAGTAATAAATTTCAGAACATGTCAAGAGTAAACGGTAAATGATCCTGATTTCCGAAAGGATATGTATTTATAACCATCATATTACATTTAATAATTACACATATATCGCATAAGTACCAAGGCTGCTTTTGGGTAGATTTCAAAAGGCATTATTACCCATTCGGTTTCAGTAATGTTGAAAAATAATCTGAAAGTCGTCATAAAAGGTTCATAATTGTCCACTGATATTTACTATCAGTTGGACACTACAATTGGAAACAAGTGCAATTAGATTTTCAACATAATATGCGTCTACCCACAGCAAATTCACTGTTACTGTAACACTAACACAAATATCAGAATTTCATCTCTCAACACAAGGTGACAATATACACCAGCAGCATATCACAAATATTTAAAAAATGTATAAAGTGCAAAATGTACATAGATATTACATATATTATATATATTACACATACACAAATGTAAATGCGTATATATATATATATATATATATATATATATATATATATATATCTTATAACAAAACAAGCAACCTTATTACAAGTAGGGCAGGAGCTTCCACACAAAACACCAACCAAAACAAACACAAACAATCTGGAATACTGTCATTTAAAAACTTCCAAGAATCTGATACCAACCGCAATAGCAGACACCAAATTTCTACACGTGTCAGCTGTACAAAATGATGTTTCATGAATGCAAAATTTTATATGGATTAATTTCAATATTATACTAATAATGTTCTACTATTAATTTCATTATTTCATTGCTGTAATAACTGCTACTTTAAAACATCAAATGCTAGAATAGAAGTAATAAAATGGATTGTGGTCTACAGTTGTAGAAAATATGAAAAGATTGCAAGTAACCTAAACATAAATAAAATTCATTTAAATTACTTTCAACATGGCTGGCTCACATCGTCTCAATGTTTCTGTTCCAAGATACAAAGCACTCTTCAATAGGCCAACTGCTTTAGAATATTTCCCGCGACAGCTAAAATACTCCAGTCTATAATCCACGACATAAACAACAAAGATAGCATCATATAAAAGGAGTAACTTGACGCATGACACTCACAGCAGACAGGCATCCATGCCATAGGTGAGATTCGAAACCCCAAACGCAGCAAGGGAACGGACGCAGACTCAAGCCTTAGACCGCCCGGCCACAGGGATCGGCCCATCAATTATACTCATTCCATCTGGCGATTTGCTTCATAGAGTAGTTACTGGTGCAACATAATAAATTAAAAAACAGTGAAAATAAATTAGCAATTCTCGTAATTAAATCAAGGTATACGAAGAACAATTTATGTCCTGTAATACAAGACAACGCATGTGTTTTATTCTTAGAGAACTTGTTTCCGCCAACAGTATAATTCCTAAATATGTCTCCATTTTCATATACCCACCGTCATTTCCTTGCTTGACATTCACGTATTCACATCGCGATACCAGATTTTTACTGAAGAATTTAGTGTGAAAGTATTCGGATGAAACGGACATCCTAAAGTGTTTTCATTCCGAATCTGTAAAGTCGTTCATTTAATCCAATAAAAAAGTAATGCACTTGTCTAATGTATATGAAATTACATTCCATGAACAAAAAAAATAATTAAAACAAGAATATGAAGTCACACTTGTCGTTTCCATGTCGATATCAGAGTACGTGAAATTACTTACTTCAGAATTCCTTAATTGCGTCATTTTAAAATATATTTAGGTTGTAAATATTCAATTCTTTATAGTTTTTCGCAACACTGCTAGCAATGGGTGCAGTGTATGTTTACATGTCTCTCACTATCCCACTGATTACAAATGCTTGCCCACAGTTCGATAAGCTAAAGGCTGCCATACTGGATATCAAACAGCAACATATTAAGCCTCAGCGCGAACAGGAAGATGAACAAGTTCCTACAGCTGCAAACTGTGACTTGCAGACAAAGTTAAGTGAGTGTATTCGACACCATCAAGATATTATAGAGTAATTTCAAAACAAATATATGACATACTAACGTAACGACAGTTGGAAAGATGTACTTCACGTCCCTAATAGTTAGTCCAAAAGCTTAAACACGAAACATCATGAAAAAGTCCCACGAAACCTTCCTTCTGATACATAAACCACTTTTAGCATGTCTCATAAAACTAAAAAGAGAAAAACTCTGTAACAAAAAACCTGTTCAGTATTTTCTGTGTATCTGTCCTTCTCATTCAAAGGTTCATGCAGCACCTGGAAGATGCAGTGAATGTCTCTCTGTGTGGCCACTTGCTGGTTATGCTGGCCACAATGTGCTTGGCTGCTTTTTCTCTAGTTACAGTACAGTGTAGGAACTGTTGCATTTTGTAACACTAGAAGATACTAACAGATGTAATGCGACGTTTGATAGTCTGATAGATGTGCATCAATATCCTACCTCAATTTTCCAGAAACATAACATATCGATATATATGTGTGGGTATGTGTGTGTGTGTATAAATACGTGTGCGCGCACGCACACACACACACATATATATATATATACACACCCACACACATACATATATATATACACACAAAGCAACAGAATGTCTTTTTACGTCATGAAACCCTAGCAATAAATCATAAGCCAGTTGGTAGAGAGGACTTAGAGATTCCTTAATAGATTCACAATGCACACAAACTACCTCCTCTTTCATTGCAGTCAGTTCCAAAACACAGGACATGTAAAATATTCCTTGTCACGTTTCACATAAAGATATATTACAACACTACTTCCGACACGACAGCAGTACTTGTTTGTCAAGTACGTCGGTCAATAACAGTCTCGAGACACTGTCTGTTGCTGTTTGTCTCATACATTTGTTATTGACACGTCCATGAAACCGCAATCAGCAAACATTTTAAAATTCTGAATACATCCTTGTTTCGTTTTTCCACTATGATGAACAAATCAATATACGGTTATTATGTTATATATAAATCCACTGACAAAATTCAAACCGTTCCCTTCAAGTTCAATGCCTGTTGAAAGTTCCATTTACACAAATATGCAATAACGCTAGTCGTGCTAAAAATTAAACTTTTCGTATCTCTGCATTATGTGTATGAGAGTTATTTTAATTTTAGCAAGTTAACTACGTTTCAGCATTTCAGTTTCAACCTAATGACAAACAACAGCACCAAACACAGGAAGGTTTTAGAGCAAATAAAATTTTTCTGCTTCAAGTCGACATCTTTCAATACAAGCAGGCGTACTCATCATTCAGTTGCAATTTTAATAACAAAATTTATTCTCAACCTTTTTGCCTGCGCTCAGACAACAAACCACTGCTGTGTGTTACTCTCAGTGTATCCAAACTTTTTCCACATTTGAAACATTCCGTCACATTTAATGACAGTCTATACTTACTACTTACAACCTGAACTTTCCTGTATGTAGATATGTTTAACTGCACCGATATTTTATGAAAGGGTACGACGTAAGTCCGACTCATTTCAAGTTATTAAAAAAGAGACTGAAATTATGTAGGGGGATATGCAAGTTAAAGAAAGCTGAATATTTAAAGCAGAATGATAATAAAACACATCAAACATATCTTTAAAGAAGGGTATTGAAGCAAACAATTCATCCTTTTACAAACATCATATACAATTTTAACAGTACAAATTATTACAATTATATTTATAGAAAGCAAAAGATTTGAACATGTTAAGTCCAGGTCCCTTCCTGCTGACTCTGAATTTTTAACTTTGTGATGTTGGATGGTTTATTTCTGGACCACACAAAACAGTACATTAGTACACGTATGTGGGGCACAGAGATCACGTAACAAGTGTAGCCTCCATGTCCCGAGATGTACGAAAGTGTGCTCTCATTTCTTGCTTTTATTGATGGTGGAAAAAATTCATGAATTGATTACAATGATAAGTTGATGACATGTTCAAAGAGGGAATCACGAGTGATGACCTACGTTGCGGTCGATTGTTCAGAACTGCAGTGCATAGCACCTGTTAGAATGGGTAAAATAACATGAGATACAGTTTGAAGCATATATCGTTCCTAATATCATATTTATTTTGTGTGGACATATTCCTGTATATGTAAAACCTGAGACAGCACTGTTAGTGGTGGTGACATGCATCCATTCTCCTGATACGCGCATTTTAGGGTTTTTTACATGGTACTTGCTTACAAACTCCTGTAATTGGGTATTTTGAAAGCAACATTATTCCTCTTACAAAATAACAGAGTTTGTATTTTATCAGAATATTATTATTATTACTATAATTACTATAATTATTATTATTATCATCATCATCATCATCATCATCCTCAACGTCATCAGTGATACAGCTAATTAGGCCGGGGAAATAAGAGTTGCCTCCCGTGGTCAAGAAATTGTATCAGTTGCTTCCCAAGGTGTCTGCTTCACGTGTACCAGTTGCAACCCGAGTTTAGAACCCCAAACATGACGAGTTGCGTCCCGTGGTTAGTAAGGAATTGCATCAGTTGCATCGAAAAATATGGGTGTGCAAAATGTTCAACAATTGGAAGGTTCTTACTCAGTTTTATTATTTCTTTCCTTTATACACAAACATATGTACACATACAGAAATTTTTAATGATATCGACAACACAGTTGTTATATCATTTTACTGTCGAAAGTTTAAGCCCTATTAAAAAAATCTTTCCGGGAAAAAGCCAGTCACATTGTGTTCCTAATATCGCCTATTTCAAGTTATTGTTATGATGTGATGAAAACACTGTCTCCGGAGAGTTTGAATGCAGCAAGTCTCGGAGTACCAAACACCTGACCCCCGAACTTGCTCATATAATTATTACCCATTCTGCAGAATCGCCTATGTGATATTTCATTAACGTACTGTTTTTTCATGCCCAGAATTTATTCTATTGGTTCTCCAAACATGTCTGATAATTAGTAGCACATTTTTATGTGAACAGTCGTTTTCACTTATGAAACGAGAAAAGGTCTTCGAAATATCAGGTTGAACGGATACCAATAATGACAGCAGCAAGAACACAAACGTTAAATCTGATATTATTCAACTAAGCACAAATAAAGCATGCCAGTATATTGAAAATATTGTGCCTCTAAATGAGACATCAGAAGAGAACTCGAATGGATATTGTAATGTAGATTTTGTATTTACGTTGGATCAAACAAATGCTTCATTTGTTTGTGGCATCAAGGTAATTTTTAGTAACACGAGTTTAAATTTATTTTTAAATGTATATCTTCCGACCTCAAATCTCTTAGCTCGCTGTGGTTTGACATGCGTAGTATCTGTTATCTTTTGTGCACTAACATGCACAGTTACAGAAGTGGCAAGTGGTATCATAAATGCAAGCAATAAGGAACCACCAGTATGTGTTTGGTAGAAATTTATATGACACTGACGAAACAAATTCAGCTCTTAAAATTAGATTAATCCCATACTGTTAAATATTAAATATTCGTTTAGTAACACTTCTCATTTCGATAAAGGTCTCATTCTGTATTTTTTTGCAGTGCAGATACAAGAATACAAATATTATGATGCGCACTGTAAAATAGTGCATTGGAAAGGGCGTGGAATGAGACACATGCGTTTGTGGTCCTCAATGATGATGCAGTACATTCGTACCAAAGAGGCAGAGGAAAAGTGGAGTATGCATCAATAAAATTATATAGCAGCTAGTCGCAAAACTGATCCACTCGCTTGTCGTTCGGAAGATTGGATAAAAATTCCAAAGCAAAGCAGTCGCAGACCTCAGAGTCTTTCTTTCCATACTGCTTGCTGAGTTCCAAAGATTGTATTTTCCGCCACCAGCTTTGTCTTAAATGGAAACGACATGATTTAACTTCCAAACCTGGCCACACTATTGTCACTGGGTTGTAAATGGCGGTTTCGAAGTCAGCAAAAACAATTGTTGGTAAAACATTCACACCCAGTTTTGCAGCCTCTGAGACCGTATGTCTGATACATCCTCATAGGGCTTTGGGTGTTCATTGACCGGTAAGAAAAATATAAGTTGCATATAGCGAGTCTATGAATTGTAAATAGTTGGTGGAAAAAAAACTTCGGTGCTGATTTGAATGTCCCGTCAACGTAAAGCCCATCAGTGGAGCTAAAAATTGTAAGTTGTTTTTGCGAAAAATTATTACAATAGTTTTATCCAAATCCTTGACAAGCAAGTTCTCTCGAACTTGTTAACACCTGTACAGCACTTAATGTTTCATGAGATTCTTCAATATCTGTTGGGAGAGGAAGCAGTTGGGAGGAGCGTGCTTTTTGCATGTTCCTGCTAATGTTTCTTATGTCTTTATAAGTGACAGTATCAAAGTACTGGCATCGTAGTTCTTTGTGTAACAGTTTGCGCGGTCTTTCACACAATTCCTCCATTGCTTTCCTTTTGACAGAATTATTTAATATCTGTCGGTTTAGGCAGGATTCACTGCCTGCACTATATCGGGACTCTCATTGCACTTTATGTATCATTTACATTTTGTTACTACAAAACCATCGTTCCGTTTTGTCAGCAAAAAGGTTTTGGAAACGGAACTTGGGGAAGACATGAATGACAAGGAGATCTACCTGAAAAGTGACCGCTGGACGCAACTAGTACTCTGACCCTAAACAGCCCGGGACGCAACTGATACACAGCCCTTATCTGAAAAGTGACCGCGGGACGCAACTGGGAAACCCGGATTACGCCTTAACCTTCTCTAAAATTCTAAACCTCCAACAGTCCTTAACCTTCATCCTGCAGTTTGCTCATGTCATGATAAACAAAAACAATCCCTCTGAATTGGGGAATCCTAGTCTTGTTTTCCCATCAGTAATACAATTCAGAAAACTCTTTCCCTTTCACTGCCGATACCGGTAATCCTATACACTGCCCACACAATTCTGTCTGTCTTCATTACTACTGCACAAGACTGGTTCTATAAACATTTCATACAGCTCCCTAATGTATAGCATCTGACAAAATTCAACAATTTTACTTACAAAACAACATCTCCCAATCATTAAAATGTCCGCCTGATTTTTTTCCTACTTTCAAGAAGGGTGAAATATAGACTGGAAAAAAATTTAATTTCAGATGATATATATTTAAATAAATGTAACCAACAATTTACAGTAAGCTAATACTGAGCATCAAGTGTCGAATATTTACAGTAAAATAAAGTGTACATGACTCCTCACAGATATTACACTCAACCGCCAATTCTATCAAACATTCATCCTCTCAAACACACTTCCACGTACAGACACTTTACGACTAACTAGCTTATAAGTACAGAAAAATATTGACATGTTTATGCATGGTAAGAAGGGACAGTACCAACTGAAATTGATAAAAAAAATATGGAACGTAGAATTCACTCTACCTTTTGATGTATACGGTAAACTGCATGTGGAATTTAAGTGGCGTTATTACCCGCCAGCCTTAATATAAGGTATCCAGCATAAAAGTCCGGGACCCTTAAACAGTTTCGATATTCACATATTTTGAATCACACGGTCAGTTTATTCCGCCGTCCACAGATTGCTGTACGGGAAACTGTGTAGCTGTCACACTGAGTAGATATTACACTGTGCAGAATTAACACAACGTAGCTGCCCCACTGTGTAACTATTACACCGTGTAGCTGTCACATTGAGTAGCAGAAACACTGTGTAGCTGTCAAACTGTGTAGTTGTTACACTGTGTAGGACTCACACTGTGTAGCACACGAACATTGTACATTGGGAGTTAAATATGTCAATCTATACTTTCAGCCACACTATAATCCATCCACACTTAATTTACACAGTTGTAATAAACCGTTCATGCCTATAATAAACAGTTAATTCAGTTTTGTACAGAATGCATGCAGAAATGTCTGCACAGCGCTTGTCGCACTGTCTTTGCGACCACCACCACACCCCACTGCCCGAACTCAACGCAGGGCCAGCAGCAACAAACCAACATAGAACCAGACACACTGGAGGGGTGGAAGCACTAAAGACGCCCGATAAGAAAGGACCATTAACTAATGCAAACAATATTAATTATAAGTAATTTAAATGAAATAAATACAATACTAACACTCATCTGTAGAGTCAAACCCAAAATAACCAGCACACAATACCAATGGTTACATACACATTCACATAATTATAAGCACGCTCCAAATTTAATTGAAGCAAACACTCATGTCGTTCCGTGAACGCAGTCACAAAACACAAAACCCCAGATTCCGGCAATCTAGCCAGGAACCGGGCCCACAGTTTCTCAAATGTCCTGACAAAAAAAAATAGAAACAGAACCGCACAAGTCGGTAACTGCAACAGGACTCAAACAAAACTAAAGTTATTAAAAGGAACCACCGATCAGTGGAGTGCGGGTAAACCAGTAGTGACGTCAAACGGCATGGAAACGTGGTGGTCTTCGGGAAACAATGATGCAAACACTGTAAATTTTTAGTAGTCATTACAGCAATTTATCAGCGGAAAACTTGGGATCCGCGGAACACAAATGGGAACCACTGAAATAGACCAAACTTATGTCATTGCACAAAGTGACTCGCTCCTAGCCTAGAATTTGAAAATTTCACTGGCCGAACACCGGCCGTGTAACATGTCTTGACTTATCACTGTCAAACTCAGCGGTTTTTTATCCTATTCCCTTCCCAAGGAATATATGGAGGGAATGGGAGGTGACTGGTGAAACAGGTAGTCGAAGTTGCTTTTGGTGAATTTTGCCTGTTGAGCGCTGAAGCTAAATGTATCATAGTTGCAAAATCAAAGTTGAAAATTAAAATTCAAACTTACCTACCAAACACAGAGGTCCAAATTTTACTATGTGCGCTGTTAAAAGAGAAGAATTGAGTATATAATGGTTTAGAGTCATTAAAGACCCGAAGTATGTAAGCCTTCTTATAAACAGGAGCATTGTGCTCCTTTATTCTTTAAACTTTTCTCTCCAGAAAAAAATCTCAGAATAGCATGACACTAAACATGCTTACAACAATTATTAACAACAAACTCAACAATGGACATTAAAACCATCCGTATTGCCGAGTGGAACGCCAACGGATTGCTACACCTTAAACTTGAAATTATACAATTTCTCCAAGACAACAAAATTGATGTACTACTTGTATCAGAAACACACTGTACTATTAGAACAGTGCTCAAAATACCCAACTACTCAATCTACCACTATAACCACCCGGGTGGCACTGCTCACGGTGGTGCAGCAATACTCATTCGTACAGCACTACAACATTATGAAGCTCCCGCTTATCAAACAGACAAAATACAAGCTGCTATTATCCAAATTAAAGCACAGCCATGGCCTTTTAACATAGCCGCAATGTACAGTCCACCCAGACATAAAATTGAAGCAGAAGACTACAAAAATTTTTTCCATCATCTTGGAAACAAATTTATAGC
>Ga0268261_10002071_pt1 | contig 14277 bp, 10 predicted proteins | sample TergutNc150P1_FD_190353 | JGI IMG/M metagenome (GOLD analysis project Ga0268261, IMG submission 190353) | Nasutitermes corniger P1 segment gut microbial community from laboratory colony in Florida, USA - Nc150 P1 (SPAdes) (version 2) | ecosystem: Host-associated > Arthropoda: Insects >... | reverse complement strand
GTGTGTTGTCAGGTAGAGGTCTCTGCGACGAGCTGATCACTCGTCCAGAGGAGTCCTACCGACTGTGCTGCGTCGTGTGTGATCTAGAAACATCAAGAATAGGTGCTCCATATATATATGACATTATTCGCCTAAGGGTTAATTAAGGAATAACACTAGCATTAATAAATTAAACAGAGTTAAGTATTCAAAAAAGAAACAGTTCAGGATTCAGGTCACATTCACATTTGAAACCTCTAATGCACTACTTGCCAGTTTCCTGTAACAGCCATGGTTACCATACATACTGGCAAGAGTATGGAGTAAATTTCATCATATTACATAGGGTTTAGGCATTATATAGAAAGTAAAAATAAGTGCATTATATGGAGTCATATCCGTCTTTCTCTGTGCCTGCCTGGCTGCAACCTGGTATTATTGCCTACACCATAAAATTACAAAAAAAAAAAAATAAAATAAAATAAAAAATAAAATAAAAAATAAATAAATAAATAAATAAATAAAAGAAATAAGAGAGGCCTTCACTGAAAATACTGTTAGGCAGATTTAATTTTCAGTTGAATGTATGAAAACATCTATTCCACGTGTTACAATGTTTTTGAGCTGTAAACATTTTTTTTTTTGTATTATGAACCGGGCCAAATTCTTTTTAAAATTTTGTGTGTAATTTCAGCTTTTTAAATGTTTAACCATGTTGAACAGTTAGAAAACCTGTGTTATATAGCTGGCCATAAGTGAACTTTTCTTTGCAGTCCATAATCAGCTGAACAGGTTTCGTTAGAATTTGATATTGCTTTGAAATGTGAATTTTTCTTATTTCAGATAATACATTTTGTGTTGTGCTGAAGTGCCTTTTATAAATCATCTGAAACTAGGCTCATTAAACTGCAGACAGTATTGTTAGGAATTTTTAATACTGCATTATAGTGTAAACCTTTTCTAATCTTGTCATTATTAGGGCAGTGATAGAAAACACAGTAGGAAACAGAACATGTATATTTTTATTTGTTCTGTAAGGGGTTGATATAGTCTGCTGAGACTGTCTATCCATTAGATGTGTTAAGTGATGAAATTGTTGATAAAAGGATATTATACCTCATAATTGAGATTACTGAAAGTATGTAGATTTTCCTGTCTTTCATGTGTGTGTTGCAGGTGTTTGTTATGGTCGCATTTTACAATATTCTGAGAAACACCATGACTATATTTTTTCCACAAGGAATTTCACAGGTAGCTGAGGCATTAATATCCATCAAGAGGTTGCAGGTATGTGCAGTTGTACTGTTCTGAAATACTTGGATCCTTGATCTCCATTGCTCTGAAATTTTACTGCAGAATCTGTGCTCACTATAATTAAAGAAAGCCAAGTGTTTTACTCGTATGTGTGCTTTTGGTTAGCCTTCCTCATCATTGTGAGTGGAAATAAGATACAGAATTATGCTTAATGTTGCAAAGGTGATGAGCATTGTTTAATGGACATGTATTGCAATCATATTTCAGAAAATTGTAACAAATGGTAGTGCTTTTAAATTTTATAGCAATCATATTTAGAATATATGGGAACCACTTTATTCATTAAAATAACCATTTAATTTAAAACTATGAATTGGATAAATCAGGATTCTTTCTTATTATGCAGGATAATATTTTTAAAATACAGGGTTATTTGAAATGATTGTCGGTGTTTTAACAACTTGTCATACACAATACACTTGAGATAGAAGTATATGTATTTCTTTATTTAATAGAACAATACTCCAAGTTTTTGTTACATACCTTACAGTTGCTCTGTATATGCACCCTTTGTGATTCTACAAACATCAACACGATAATCTCAAGTGTATTGTGTATGACAAGTTGTTAAAACCCCGACAGTCGTTTTTAATAATGTTTGTAGAATCACAAAGGGTGCACATATAGAGCACCTGTAAGGTATGTAACAAAAACTTGGAGTGTTGTTCTATTAAATAAAAAAAAATACCTATACTCCTATCTCAAGTGTATTGTGTATGAAAATTTGTTAAAACCCTGACAATCATTTCAAATAACCCTGTATTAATGGCCATCATTTATGACAATTTTATCTTACTCATTCTTTTGCTCAGGTAAATTCTGATCTCTGAATTTGAGGGAAAGATACACTGTCTGGGTTGGAAAGTCAGCTATAGCGTCCAAAGGTGTGGGATTTTAGAAGTGTAGATGTTACATATTTCAGATTTGAAGCGTATGGTGATTGTGCTGGTGACTGTGGTGGTGACGGTGGTGGTGGATGTTTTAGCTTGTGAATTGGTGGAGGGGATTTGACAAATGTAGTTATTCTTCACCACTTGTTAGCAGAATATGGTAATTGGCCTTTACTAGCTGTGCTTTGCTCTATTGCAATTATGCATGCACATTGCCTGTTGGCAAAGCATTGCATTTATCAAGAATAGTTACCCCAGTAAGTCCAGCTGGCCATCCCATAATATCAGGGAATTTAAAATCCCCAATTCCTAAGCAATGAACACTGGATAATTTTTATGTGACTTAATGTTACTCTGTTTGTTATAAGCTTTATACAATGTTAAAACTGTGTAGTGGGGACCCTTCTGCTGAGCGTAAAGCAGCCAGGGCATGAAGCTGATCAGCTGAATTTCTTACCCTGACTGAGGGTTTTCCGTGCTTTTTCCTCAGTTGTAAGGCAAATGCCAGGGTAGAACTCGCAAAGACAGGGCACGGCCTGCACTCTTCCACATTAGTTGTTATTTGTGTTGTTTGGTTGTTATTTGTGTTGTTCTATGTATTGTTTGTGTGTAAATGTGTACTGCCACCGGGTCACAACTCAATTGCAGTTAATAAATATATCATATTATAGTTACGCCTGGCTAGGGCCAAGTGTCATAATGGATGGATCCGTACCCATACTTCTGCATATATCTACATTATTGAGCTAAATCTGAATACAGTTTCATATAATAAAACCAACTAGATGCACTAATTTCTCGATTTTATTTTGGAATGAAACTCTACATGTTTCAGACTTCCTCCGTCCATCATCAGGAGTATTTCACTGTACACACAGCAGTGGTACATGTCATACCGGTTTGCAGACAGCTTGCAAACAGGATCAGGATGGAACAAGTTCCATCCTGATCCTGCTTGCAAGCAAACCGGTATGACATATACCACTGCTGTGTGTACAGTGAAATACTCCTGATGATGGTTGGAGGAACTGTCCGAAACATGTAGAGTTTCATTCCAAAATAAAATTGAGAAATTAGTGCATCTAGTTGGTTTTATTATACAAAATTTAGCATGATGCATGGTCACATGAATGTTAAAATCTAAATACAGATCAATTTTAATGAGTAATTTAACAATACTGTATGAAATACTGAATATTGATGGGAATGTGAGTTTCAGTATGGATTATGGAATGTGCCAGATGTCATTGGAACTTACTTTAGACTAATTTCCTATCGTTTTTATAGACAGAATGACAAACAGCACAGAAAAAGAAGAGCCAGCACTGCTGTCCATATCTGAACTGATCACAGGGTGTATGCACTGCCAGTGTTAATTCTTTTCAGCACAGTGAACACACACGTCACCACTTTAACATTACAGCTTTTGTATATTGACCACACAATGTATTGATGTGTTTCATGAATCTCGGAGTAAACAGTGTTTGGTTTCTCAAACAGCATCAGCCAAGTCAGTAGAAATAACCAACAAGATGCAACCTTGTAATAGAATTTATTATTCCAAAATTTATTGAAGGCTCAGCGTGTTTCGAGCGGCATACTGCTCGTCATCAGGAGCTGCAAACTGTATTTGCAGCCTCTGGTTTATGTATACATTTGGTGACCGGCCGTTGTCCAGGTTTAAGCGGCTGGTCACCACATGTATATATAAACCAGAGGCTGCAAATACAGTTTGGAGCTCCTGATGATGAGCGGTATGCCGCTCGAAACATGTTGAACTTTCAATAAATTTTGGAATAATAAATTCTGTTACAAGGTTGCATCTTGTTGGTTATTTCTACTGACTCATACTACGATGTGCGGATCAATGAATATTAAAAAAAGCATCAGCCAAATGGTCTTTGTATGGGTATGGAGTGTCTTCTGTGAAAGGCACTGAAGTCATAGCTTTAAACATTTTTTTAGTGCCACACCCTTGATTGTGAGTCTGGTTGTTGTCTCACAGTTTTATTTCTTTTTCATATGTAGAAGTTCATGTTGTATGAAGAAAGAGATATGGAGTCAGGGACATCTGTAGCTAAAAATAGCACTGTGATTACATGTGATGAGGCCAGTAAAATGGAAAAGAAAGATAGTAAAACATTAGGAATTAGAATAACTAATGTGACTGCTCAGTGGATGCCACAGTCACAAGAGAAGACACTCAGCAAAGTAACAGTGGACATCAAGCCTGGAATGCTAGTGGCTGTCATTGGTCCTGTTGGTTCTGGGAAGGTGAGGTATTATTTTTGATTATAATAGTGCTTAGTGTATCATGAAGAAAACTTTTGAGGTTTCTGTTGTTCTGGGATGTAGCACTGTATCACTGGGTGATTGGTACTCGATATTTCAAAGAGCATCACATCTAGGAAGAACAGAAACTGCAAGTGCAGTGCTATGAAAGCCTAAAATCTTATAAGTAAATGTTGTATTCATGTGTTTAGTACAATTTGGAATTTTATACCTGTTATTTCAAAGGACAATGAGCTGATGTGGCAAGTAACCTGCATGGGGAAAATCACAGACATGTCACAATATTGACTAGAAAATATACATGGAAGAGATGTTTTCAAAGATGGTATGCATGTTGGGGGATAAATTAAATAAATTAACCCTTTTGTGACCAGCGGGACATATATGTCCCACTTACAAAGAGTCTTCTCAAGTTCACTGGGATGACAGTATCCCACTTTTTCTCCATGCTGCCATCTACCTAGAAGTATTTCTATTCTGTTGAACCAGCCAGAATGCATTTTCCTGTGAAATAGAATAGAGATACTTCAAGGTAGATGGCAGCATGGAGAAAAAGTGGGATACTGATATCCCAGTGGCCTTGAAAAGACTCTTTGTAAGTGGCACATATATGTCCCGCTGGTCACGAAAGGGTTAAATAAGGTGGCAGGTTATTTCTTTGAAAGTTGGTGAGGTTACACTTTATTTCTTAATTTTGATGTATCACATTGAAAACAAATCACAATTTTGCACCCAAGAACAGTATCTCTAAAGTAAATTAATATGCCATATGCCAGTATATTAGTAGTTAGAATGACAATGTAAATAATGAGCAGATCATAGGTTATTTAAATTTATCACACAGGTGATACTTACTTCTTCCTGTTTACAGACTTCTTTGCTGCAGGCAATTCTGAGAGAACTGCCACTGATGGAAGGAACAATTGATGTTGGTGGTACAATATCATATGCATCACAGGAATCATGGATGTTTTCTGGATCTGTGCGTCAGAACATTTTGTTTGGTGAGCCATTTTTACGTGAACGCTACAGCCAGGTAGTGAATGTTTGTGCTCTGAAGCGTGATTTCCAGTTGCTGCCTTATGCTGACAAGACAATTGTTGGAGAGCGAGGTGTTTCCCTCAGTGGAGGCCAGAGGGCTCGTACAAATCTTGCCAGGTATTGACTGCACATACTTCCTTGAATTTGTAGAGTGTTTATAGAGTGGTAAAGGTAACATTATTGCTGGTTTGTCATGGACATATAAATGTAAGACTCCATTGTTAAGTTCATCCATATTGAACTTCATGCTCCTGATATCCATTCTGAGGGAACATGCTCTCTGGATAGGACACATGGTGGGTCATGGTACTGTAGAAAAGAATTCCCATAACCCATGCCAATAATTGAAATAACATAATCAGTCTTATAGTTTATCCATACTTCCGATGGTTAACACAGATGGCCCTGGACTTTGGTATGTCAAAGAATTCCAAGGTAGAACTATACTAGTTTCAGCAGTCTTAAAATATTTTATGTTTTTAAAATTATTAATATTAAGCAAAGAAAACAGAGTTCCAAAGTTTACAATTTTGGGACATTGTGTTGTTTGTTTATTTCATTAGGCATAGATGTGGAGAGTTACCGCCTCTGAAAGAGTTGGGATGCATGTAACAAAAGGCAGGTCAGAGAAAAAGAAAACTATTTAACGGCCGTCTTCACTCTACATGCCACTCACCAAGTGTGACTTGTATTCTGGCTTTTGTTTCATCTGCAGGTTTTATTTTCTCTGTGTGTGTTGGTGACACATTTACTGTTTTATTTGCACATTTTCTGCAAATATTTTTTTTACATGTTCTTAACAATGGAACATAACGTGTAATTTCCGGAAACATGATTTCAATTTATTAAAATTAATTATAGCATTGAGCTTAAATGTTATTATATGCTGTTAAGTTTTATGACAGTAATGATTACAGCAATGAATGATAAGAAAATGTCTCCTCCCTCCGAAGACTGGAAGGTGAGTCTTAGCTATTCATGGAAGGCAGGTGTAGAATTTAGGTAGGGTAGGGGAACAAGCAGCCAGCTTGCGCCACACTACCATTGTTCTTTCTTTCTCTGTCCTGAGTGTAATCTACAGCCATGATTTAATTTTTCTGCTGTTATGTTGGTGTGTACAGGGCTGTGTACAAAGATGCTGATGTGTACCTGCTTGATGACCCTCTGTCTGCAGTAGATCCACATGTAAGCAAGCATTTATTTGAGGACTGCATTGCTGGTTTCCTCAAAGACAAGACAGTGATCCTAGCTACACACCAGTTGCACCATCTGAAGCAAGTCGACCACATTCTCATTCTCAATAATGTAAGGCATATGTAATATTTTTATCAGCTCAAACAGTTACAACACAGGGTAGGAATCTGGAGACATAATCTTCTCATTTTTCCAGATTTCTGTAATAATACATAGCAGCTGCACCAAAACCCTGAAATAATGGTTTATTTGTGGATTATTTAATTATACTGTGTCAGTTTAACAGATAATTCAGTTTCAGATTTAGATAATTTATATAGGATGATTATTTCACTAAAATGGAAAGAATAAGAGAGATGGTGGTAATAGTTTATTTTAAGTACCATCCTGGCATTGGCATGGAAGGGATAAGGATACCTAATGCTCTAACCAAGTTTCAAACAGCATACTGCAGAATGAAAGTCAGATGTGTTGCTACAGTGTTCATTTGAAAATGGAGCTTGTACTGTCAGCAAGTTTTATCAGGCACTTGGCTCATGTTTGGTAGTTTTGTCACATTGCATTCAGTTACGGTGCATTGCCTGAAGGCATAGTTACACAGGTCATTTCATAAGCTTGGTGCAACAGATGTAAATTTTTATAGTTTGTTCGTGGCTGTCAAGTACAGTTTAATACAGAGGGTTTCACTGTGGCGGGGCTATATAAGAAAGAAATCTTGCCAAGAGTGTCACAGAAAATTTAGAAGTTAGTTGCTTAGTATTTCCATTTCTTTGAGATTAGAAATATATCAACTGGGATCCTTTTTAAAGGAGAACTGAGAGTGAACATGGTATGTTTTTTTTTTTTGGGGGGGGGGACAACTAGATGACACTGGATTGCATTCAGAAACATATTCATGAAAATCTGTATAAGATTGTTTTTGCAAAAAAACTGATGTATTAGAGGCATCCATATAGGCAGCTACAAAATTGCTTCATTTGCAGCTATGCAGATTCACAGTTGTGCATAATCTCTTTCAGGAAGAATATGTTTGAGAGTATATTTTTGTAGCTGGTAATATGAAGCATTGTGATGTGAAGTAAATTGATTTACAGATGAGGTAACTTACAAGGTTATGTAAATACTCAAAATGACATGTACTGGTTGGCAGATAATCCCAGACTAATGTACAGTATACTTTTGCGTGGCATTACATTTTGAGTATGCTTTGCTGTCAGTGCAACAAGAATAATCAGCCCCATCTTCTTTTTTGGTACAGTAAATTAACGAGACACACTAGATAAACTTTTCCGCCTTTTTTTATAATTGAAATGATGAAAATGAGTGTCGGTTCTTCCAACAAGGTGGTACATGCCTCCATGTAGCTAATAATTCTGTGTGTGCTTTACATGTCATTTCTGGGACTGAATAATTGGTCATCCTTTGTTCCATGCTGTTATAGCCAATCTGGTACCAGATATGTGTGGGGAAGTTTCAAAGACACTGTATATAAAAACAATCCACAAACTTAAAAGCATTGTTAAGCATGAAGTATCAGCAGTTTCAAGACAAGAACTTTAAACAGCTTTTGAATTAATCTTATTTTTTACCAGCTGTCAAGCAATGTACCCGGTGTTTTTAGGACTGAAAGATCTTTTATAGATGCTGAAGACAAACAAACATTGTTTGGTCTCTCCAGATCACCTTAGTTTCCCGGTCTTTCCTCAATCCTTGGCAGATGTGGATGATAACTGATTGAGCTGGGCCACAGTGTGTACTTCGGTCTGATTTATTTGTTGTGGTACTTGGTCTAATATCATAATGCCTGCGGTGAAGGCGTGATTATTACATTGCAGCGGAAGATAAACGCAGAAATATGTTGCCCATTTGTGAGGTGTTACTTGTTCATGTTCATCTCAAGGTATTTCACAGGGCTCAATAGCTGCACAGGGAACATACAGTGAGCTGCAAGCCACGGGACTTGACTTTGCAAAACTTTTGAATGATGATGTGGAAGAAGATGCTCATGAAGGGGGTCAGCCTCTACAACAGATGTTGCGGCAGGTGTCTGTTTCAGTAAGTGCGCTAAATAGCTGTTCATCAGAAATGATTAACGAACAGTAGCTTGATTGATTGAACTGATTGAGTGACTTATTGATTGGTCTATCCACTGCAGTGCTCAGAGTTGAGGCACTGGCATTGAGTTGGCTGCTTTTGCTAAAACAGGAGCCACATTGTGCGTACACACTCAATTTTTGTTTGAAGTAATATATTATGAAGCAAAACTGTGTTAAATTCCAAAGAATTTCCCATAAATTTGAAGACAGTTTGTAGGTGACCTGAAATGGAACTTGCAAAGGAGAGTACAGAAATCATATACTGGGTGTCGTGAAATGAAAACATCAGGGTGTTATTGTTTGAGGGAGGCTTTATTCTGTCATTAGTTGGAAGAAAGGTAAATATTATTTACAGTTTTTTTACTTTAATTTAAAACAATACATCTCTACCTAATCCAAACATAGTTATGAGACAATGCAAACAACAACAAAACTTAGAAACTGCTAATGCCACTGTAACCATTTACTAATGGTAATGTTTGTGTCAAACACATCACATCAGTGTGTGTGGAACATTTCAATCTCTTGCAATCATTTCCATAAACTTTCTGTTTGTAGCTTATACGTAAATTGTATGTATATACATACATACACAGTAAGGAAAGATAAGTACAGAGTACATATCTATATCCATTAATTTCTTGCACTGAGTAATAATTAATATGAAGTGATGTACTAATTGGAGAATAGGAAGGATACTCTGCATTTTTTGTGTTCTATTTATAATCTGTGGGTCATTGGGAATAGTGTAGTCCGTGTAAGGACTTGCTACAGGCTGGACGGTTCAGGGTTTGAACCCCATTAGGGTCAAGACTCTATGCACTTGTCCCTGCCAGCTTCAGGGCCTGCCCAGGGTCCTGTACAATGGGTACTGAAGCTCTTTATCCAGAAGTGAAGCAGTCAGGGCATGGCATTAACCACTCACCCCCAGATAGTGCCAGAGTTCAAGAAAGAGTGGTACGTCTGAACCTTAACAGCATGTTATAAGGTGAAATTTACCTTTATTTATAATCTCTTGTTTACCGTTACCAGTAATTTACTGTGTTAATCACACTCTACTTGATTTTTGCAGCAAGATGCAAGTTGACCAGTCATAAAGATTTTCACGTAATTGTGTGTATCAATTAAAACATTTAACATTTTAAATTTTATGTATTAAATGTTGTAAATTGTGTGGTCTTAATGTGTTTAGAGATATGCAGTAATATTATCTCAGGAAGAGAGATACTGGGCCATATAATAATTATATTTATTGTACTGTGTGTATGGAAAATTCTTTGAATTTAGATTTTGTGTCTAACTGATTTGGTGTGTGAATTGAGGTGTGTGAATTGAGAAAGTGGGTATTTGGGCATGAAGATGGCATTTTATACTCTGACACATGCTGTCTGTTTAATAATTCTGCTAACTAGTGGATGCAGTTGTGTGACCATAAATGAACTGGTATGTAATAAATGCACTGTGGGATATGGAAGTATAAATGAAGAGGATTTGGCATGTTTTCATTCTAACAAAAATTTATTTTGCTTAATGAATTAGATTAAAAACTTTCACAGGCCCCAGTAATAAAAAAGTGAAATAAGTGATATAAAAAATAAGAATAAATAAAATATAAATTAAAAAGTAATGGAAATTAAAAAATAAACATGTTAATCAAAAGCCGTTCAAACGGCGAATAATTGTATTGTTTTTCTTGTGGGTTACAGAGTATGAACTCTGTGGATGAAAAACAGCCGGAACCAAAGCAGGTGGAAGAGATGCGAACGGTTGGATCTGTAAGCTCCAAGGTGTACAGTTCATATCTACGTTCAGGTGGCAATTGCTGTGTCATTTTAACTGTGACCCTTCTGTTTGTAATGGCACAGGCACTCGCTAGTGGATGTGATTACTGGATCACATACTGGTAAGGGTAATACATATGAGAACCATTTTTTCAGCACTGTCTGCTTGTAATAAATTACTGTCAATCCTGTTGATCGTATAGAAATAACTAAACAAGAGTAACAAGGATGATCACATCAGTTACAGGACACTGTGGTTACTATATATACTGCTTGTTTTAACATTCAGACCCTGGTGTGATGACCAGAAGACCACAGTATGAATTATCACCACCATGAAAGTGTTTGAAAATTGGACTAGTTTGTGAGGAAGTAAAAAAAAAGCTCAGTGTGAGAGAATTGGTTTTATTTATATCAGTTTCCATGCAGAATGCATGGTCTGTCACCAAAACTTCTCTTGTAATGTTATGATCCTGGCATAGTTACAAATCAAATAAAGTTTTATTTATATCAGTTTCCATGCAGAATGCATGGTCTGTCACCAAAACTTCTCTTGTAATGTTATGATCCTGGCATAGTTACAAATCAAATAAAGTTTTATTTATATCAGTTTCCATGCAGAATGCATGGTCTGTCACCAAAACTTCTCTTGTAATGTTATGATCCTGGCATAGTTACAAATCAAATAAAGTTTTAACTTCTGGATGCTGTAAACTCTGACAAGATTAGATGGAATGATATTTGATGTGGCAGTGTCTGTTGCAATATATTTGCCATGTTATCAACAAAAATGGTGGACATGGATGATTCATGGACTGTTTGTTGCAACCACCTTACTAAAAGGTCTGTTAGTTTGTTCATATATTTATATTTATTTATGACTTATTCAAAAAGTTTTCAGTACAGCACATTATGTTATTGAAAGGTAGGATTACTGGCTTATTAACAGAAGCACATTCCAGTTGTGTTTACAGAAAAGCAGTGACAGCATCTGTAATGTAGGGATGGCATATTTTACATAAGATATACCCATATGTGTCTGATGTGAATGTGGGGGACTGCTTGATTCCAGTCATGGTAAGCTGTAGGTGGTCCCCTTTGTTAGTTATCATGTCTTGTAATATACGGTAGAATCCTGTCAGTCCAGATGCTGGCACTCTGGAAAGCCCAATACTTGGCGGTTTAGGAACATGTCCCAAATCTGAAATCCGCCATACAAGCCTCAAGAGTGTCCCTACTTTGATGGTTGTGGTGGTATCTTCAGACCCCCTTGTTTCACTCTATCAGTTTCTCCAACTGTGAAGACTCCTGATCCACAGGGCCCTGGTCCTTCAGCATTGTTGGTAGAAGCTGAAGAGACTTCACCAAAAATACAGGGGGACCCTTACAGACCTGAACCAGCAGGTGAAGGAAATATCCAAATGGAATACTCTTCCAAGTACAGGAGCAGTAACGAAAAATTGCATGCAAGAATTTAGGTCAGTATAGGTACCGTTCACTAATCTGGAATATTTGATAATTTGGCACCTCTCCAGTCCCCTGGGTGCCAGATGTTAAAGAATACTACTGGACCTGTCACTTACAAAGAAATATAGGCACTTCCACTTCAGACATGAACGTGTATATTCTTGCCAGGTTTTCTGAGGCCAGAGAGATAGGAAGGTCTGTCAATGAATGCAGGAAACAAAAAGAATATCTTCTGAAATAACCGTAAAAGCCATTAACCCTTTAAATGCTGAATTAAATCCCATCTGCCATCTGCTGGCATTATTAGGAGCTCACCATATTCTCCATGTTAGCAGGATAAGGGTTAATATTGGTTTTGTGACAGTTACATACAAGCTAATTTGATGGAGAATGCATGTTTTTCTCATTTGGCACACTTTCCTTGTATAAATAGACTTATGTCATTTTGTGTATGTAATTTTGTTGACAGGACAGACTTTGAGGAGAAGATGTCTGAACAACAAAATTCATATAATCGTAATGATTCATTTGCAAATGAAACTTCACCGGACAACACCTTCTTGGGCTCATTGAGTAGAGAGACCTACATCTATATTTACACTGCTGTGACTGTAGGCACCATTGTGATAACACTGGTACGATCTATTTCCTTTGTCACCGTATGTATGCGTGCATCTGTGCGTCTCCATGATTTAATGTTTCGCAGCATTACACGTGCTACCATGTACTTCTTCAACACAAATCCTTCTGGTAAGTAGTGATAAGCTTATGTGTCAGTGTAACAATATTTGAATCCAGATAAGTGAATTGAGCCACAGTGCTTGTATGTCTTAAAAGCTGTGCTTGTATGCACACTTATGGTTTTGCACTCTTACAGGACATGTATTCTGTGTCTGACAGTTGGCACTTTTGATCAGACAGCCTGAGTGAAACATTTGATAACAGATGTACATACTGTCACATTTCCTTAATTATTTGGGGCAGTACATGTAGTTGTTGGGCTCATAGAGGACAGGGATCATGGGGAAAATCTTGAATTATTTTGTATGTAACATGGCAGTGTTTAGATAAGAGAGGTGTGAAGACATGGGAGAGAAATACAGTATGACAGACAAAAAGGATGAGGAAAAAATGTGGGAGAATTATGTGTGAAAGGGATAAATGCAAAGAAGAAAAGGGGGCAGAGAATGTTAATATTATAGAAGTTATTTTCCCTGGGAGACTAAAGTTATGCACGCACAGAAAGTTATGATCAAATGAAGATCTTTTTTGGGTATTAGATACTTGTTTATATGACAGATGATGAGGCCTTCCATTGAAACTGCAGTGGTCATTATACTGATTCATATAAAATTTTTGTGTGTGTGCACATATTGTATGTCATCACATAACGTGTATGGCGACCAATGTAACATCTGAGGCTGTAAAAAATGTTATGTTTAATGTTTGTGTTACGGAATGATTTCAATGCTGTGTAGCACAGAAAATGGATTTCTTCCACCAGTGAAGGGTGGTGTGAACAGTGTTTCTTAACAGTTTGTGCATTAGCTTGTCTTAAAGTGGACCTTTCCTGAAGATGGTGGTGGCCACCATTGTGACATGTTGGATTTTATGAACACCTTTTTAACTTTTTAAAAGTTGTTAGATTTTTATGTGCATATTGTTGGTACTCTTTCATATTTGACTACTGAACTTTTAACTTTGTTTGGGAGTCAAGGGTTTGAGTCAATGCTTATGACTTTTTTAGGTTTTTGGAAAGTGGTTGGTATTATGCGAGAAATTTTTACTCACCATGAGTTTCCATGCTAGTTACATGGAAATTGAAATTACAGAAAGAAGAAGTTCAACTGGTTAGTGGCAGACATTTGATAAAAAATGGCATGGCTACTTAAATTTTAAGCATTTTATATGATTGGCTTTTGCATAAATATGAAATTTGAGTTTCATTCAATTTTATTACCAACTTTGTGCACTTATTTAATTAATAACTATCACAATTCACATTTAAAACCCCACACGTTAAAAATGTCTGTGATGCATAATTAAAAATTAAAACCCAACATGTTTCGGTCACAGTCTTCTGACCATCATCAGGGGTCAATCACCGTACTTGTGCAGTCACTACTTATCGGCGTGCGTGCCTCGTCATATTCCGGTATGTGGCTGTATGTTGTCTGTGCATACGATGTACCTGTCCGTGTGGACTGCACGGACAGGTACATC
>Ga0268261_10002070_pt1 | contig 14282 bp, 7 predicted proteins | sample TergutNc150P1_FD_190353 | JGI IMG/M metagenome (GOLD analysis project Ga0268261, IMG submission 190353) | Nasutitermes corniger P1 segment gut microbial community from laboratory colony in Florida, USA - Nc150 P1 (SPAdes) (version 2) | ecosystem: Host-associated > Arthropoda: Insects > Digestive... | reverse complement strand
TGTAAATATTGGTCATGATGAAGATCTTGAGCTGTGGCTGTAATTGGAATACCATGTAATAGCGATTTTGGTACCAGTAACAAAATCGGAACTAACTGAGGTGGGCATGTGATACTTGTGCTGTATAGCTTGCAAAATTTTGTGTGCCACCGTGAAGTAGCTGAGAACTGCGCTCTTATGGTGGTGGTAAAATTGCCACTACGCGCTGTGTAATAACCAAGAAGAACACAGTTCTCAACTACTACGCGGTGGCACTCTCAAATCACGCAAATGTTTGCAAGTTAATAAATTTGATATTCATGGATCCGTGCATTGTAGTATGACTCAGAAATACCAACAAGATGCAGCTCTGTAATAGAATTTATTATTCCAAAGTTTATTGAAGGCTCAACATGTTTCGAGCGGCACACCGCTCATCGTCAGGAGATCTAAACGGTATTTGCAGCCTCTGGTTTATATACCCATGTGGTGACCGGCCCTTGTCCCTTGACAACGGCCGGTCACCACATGGGTATATAAACCAGAGGCTGCAAATACAGTTTAGATCTCCTGACGATGAGCGGTGTGCCGCTCGAAACATGTTGAGCCTTCAATAAACTTTGGAATAATAAATTCTATTACAAAGCTGCATCTTGTTGGTATTTCTACTGAGTTTGCAAGTTAGACGGCACAAGTATCACACGGCTACATTCCAAAAATTTCTTACTCCTAAATACTACGCGCATGGCAGAAAAAATTTTCCCGCCAAAAAACTTAGTATATGGTTTTTGGCGGGAAAATTTTTTCCCCTTCTTCCCCTCTAACTTTCCTACCCTTTTCCTTTCCCCTCTAACTTTCCTACCCTTTCCCCTCCTAGCTGCTACTACTGCTTCGACTTCCCGTCGGAGCTGTAGTAGTAGCTACCAGATGTCTCTGCTGTCTCGGATCGTGGGCTCGAACTGAAACCTTGGGGTTGCTGGGCCGTCGTTTTATCCACTAGATCTTGTGATGAATTATGAGGTCAAGGAATTTTAACAGAAAATTTTCTAAATCCAAGTCCTTGCCAGCGGTCGGTCTCGAACTCGAACTGCTAAACCTTGGATTGCTGGGCCGCCGTCTTATCCACTAGACCACGAAGTTCTTGTTGAGAGAATAATTTTGGAACTTCCTGATGAATTGTAAGGTCGAGGAATCTTAACAGAATTATGAGGTCGAATTATCTGAACAAAAATATTCTGATGAATTGTAAGGTCGAGGAATCTTAACAGAATTATGAGGTCGAATTATCTGAACAAAAATATTCTAAGTCCACGTCCTTGAACTTGAATTGCGCGGCCAAGAATTTAACAGATGGGTTTCTTTAGACAGGACATCTGTTGGCCTCGAACCTCCAATTATAAGTTTGAGAGTCTAGCATCTTAACCACTAGACCACGACGCTCGTTTAAGTAATGTAAGTGCGGAACCCCTTGATAAATTGTCTATAAAGTGAAATGTCTCGTTGCTGCTGTCTCAGTACCCGCACTGACGAAATCACATCGCTCCATCAGATCTACCAGTGGCATAGTAGTGTTGTACTCAACAACTGTAGTACTGTGGGTAATGTCAGATTGTATATTTAGTCTCACTGCTTCACCGGTGCATTGCTGTAGCACTGTCTTTAGAAGTGACGTCACTGACATCTCTTACCCTTTTAACACTGCTAGCAAGGCGGACATATATCTCGGAGTACTACTGCGGGTACGTAAGCTTGCAATGTTACGAGACAGATACGGAGGCGTTGTGAAGTCTAGTACGTACCGCAGTGCTACAACAAAATATACTGACAAAGTCATTAGACAAACCAACAATTTGAAATTACCTAAAGTACTACTTTTTGTTGGCTTTAACACTACAATGGCGCTAGCAATTCTGACGGAACGTGAGTTTGTCGGTGCAGGTATTGTTCAAAGCTGTGGTTGTGAAACTGCTCAAGGTGATCAGTACTGAGATTACGTCTTTTAGTGTGACGCCGTGTAGTTTGGTAGACACGGCATAGCTCCCAACAGACCGAAACTGGTAGAGGACAAGGTATGGGGCTGTAGCAATTTGTATTGACTCCTCGGCTGCGAATAGAGGTGTGCTTCTTGTAGGTGTAAATAACACTAAATACTGATCTCGCTTACGGAACAGCACTCTGCATCGTCACCAGGAACGGATCTGTCGTCGCTCTGACGGGCCGCTGACTCTTCTTGATATACTTACACTTCCGGTGGTGCAGGCTCTCCTGGATACATCCCCCCTATTTTCAGTTCTACCCTTTCCACCACTTCCCATTCTCTGAAATGTCGCCTTCTTAACCTCCATTACCATGGAGTTCCACTGGATGCCCCAGTGATATGTGTTAAGTTTCACACGCATCTTCAGTAGGTGTTGTCTGCAGTTTGCCTCATTACTTCAAGCAGGAATTATTTTTCAGGTAATTAACTGGCTTTTATTTTTTATATCCCGGAACAAAAGGGACCTCTCTTGGTAGTAAGCGTGATAAAACCCATATTCACAACCCGGAATACGAAGCTTCTGCACATTTTATGCGCGTCAGACGATTATTAACTGCCTCGTGCGGCATTATAGCCGGACAGTGTATTATTTCCTACGGTGATGGTTTTCCATCAGGAAAAGAACTGGCTTTGCTGGAAATATGTAATCAACTATGAAGCGAGATCTGCGATCTTTTGGGACTTTACGTAGCGTAGAATGGTAATTCTTACCACCAATGTTCTGCTGGACCCTTGAAGATGGGACCGGTAGGTTGTCCCGAAACGTCGGTAGCTAACTAGCAATACACGCTGCGTAACATCCCATAAGACTGAAGATCTCACTGTAAGAATTGCACACAACATTTCGGTCCATACATGTCAGTAAAAAAGGACCCCGCCGGCAAGTTACGGATAGAACGGACAATATTTTTTAAAAAATTAACAAATGCACAATTCTAAAATCTACGTATTCTTTCTGTTCCCTCCCACATGTAATAGAAAGAGCACATAGAGTGTAGAATTGTGCACTTATTGGTGTTAACCAGAGTTTTAATATATCATAATGCACGGAATGAAAAACATGTCCAGCATAGGGCTTTTGTGAATGTGGCAATGATCTTCACAGATCCGTAAAAGACGCATCATACACAGTAAATCGACCTGGCACGGTCTTCTATTGTGAGACATTACGTTCTCACAAAGGTGTTGAAGATTACGCCCTGTTGACTGGTGAAGGGTTACGGACGTTTCGGTGGAACGTAGTGCCTTCATCTTGGGCTGTTGGCCCTGAAGATGAAGGTAAATTGACCAGTCGACAGGGCGAAACGTCCCACATGACTTGAATCTTCACCAACTCCGCTGTGAGAATACCACCACCACCGCCACCACCATCTGTTGTCCCGAAATGTCAGAAAGAAACTACCAATCGATGCTGCGTACAACCCCAAAAGAGCGCAGATCTCATTTACGCCGCATTCGTAGCCTGAAATCACGCAACTGTGGAAGTGTTAATGTTTTCTGCTATCAGCAGGGTGTTTTCTTTGTTGTGTTGTTCACGCGTCATTTCAGAGTTAAGAAAATTACCCCAAGACAGGTAAAGGGCAAGAAGAAATAGACTGAAATCCATCACCTGTTGAGACTGTTTGTGATGAACATCGAGCGTATGCCTGGTGAACATTCTGACAGCGACAAATAGGACCCTGAAGTGTGCAAGTGTAGCAACTTTCTGTCAGATTCTTTGTTGTGTATGCTCTGAAGGTATAATCGCAAGGAGAGCATAACCTGGCTCTGATTTGAAAGTTTCTGAAATGTCAGACTTGCATACAGAATACATTACAGCTGGTGAACAACTCATACCACTCTTTGACCAATGAAAATTTAGGCTCATTATACACAAAGTAAATAAAACAACTCAAACTTTGTGTCTCTGTGATACAAGCACTTACTGCATTCATAACATGTTAAGTACACCAAAAGCAGTGAAGTAACCCCCAGAAAAACAAACATGAAAATGGTGCAAACTTTTCCTCTCTCTGGAACAGTATTCCAAGAAGTCACACAAGAGAAAGGCTCCAACTTCTGTAGAATGCAGGATGGGAAAAAATGTGGCATTGTCTGCCCTTTTGCTGCTGTAACTAGGGGATCAAATGCTACGTCCCTACATCTTCCAACTGTGTTACTGCGGTTCACACAAACCCGCAGAAAAATGCAGCAACCATTCCACCAATTCAAGGAAGAAAAAACACTGTCATTTATGTCCAGGAATAGCAGATGCTAACTGAACTTAACAATAAGTGTGTAAAAGCCACTCTTCAGACAGGAATCTAATTCAGTGTTTTCAGTGCAATCTGCTATCTGTAAAGTTGTTCCTGTGTGTGCCATGCAGGCATGCAGGGGAGTGGAGGTTCAGCTCCACACACACTCACTCACCCTCAGCACTAGTCAATGGACATGAATGGTCGGTCTGCTTCACGCCAGGCCACCCCACGCCCACTGAACAGGAGTCTGGGTGAGAACCAGAACTGGCATGGGCATTTTGGAGTACTGAAAAATCTCTTCCCCTGCCAGGAATCAAACTGTGATACCTCAGCTGTCAAACCTGTGGCCTACTCAATATATCCACTATGCTATCTCAGCTCTGTCTGATACCTGGATCCACTAAAAAGCTGTAGGGTGCACATTGCAGCTAATTTCATTACCACGAGACTAAACAATGCAGTCAAATAATACAAGACTCTAGAGGTTTACGGTGTATAAGGTAAATAAAATGGGGTACAAATGGACCCAAAAATGGTATTGCTTTTTCATGTAGTATTGCCAGGGTTACTCATAATGAATTAAGAATTATGTTTGGTTTCCTTGTGCCCAGTTACAGTCCTGATGCATGTCTCTCAAACTGCATGGTGTCACATCCCGGCATGGCAAACATGTCACTGCAGTGAGAAGCTCAGATCTCAACCACAAGCAGACAATGAAACCTTCTGACTTGGTCACACACACCCTGACAATCAAACTACTCACACATTCAACAATTAGGCAAAGGCAAAACAATCCCATTACACGCCTGGACAGGCCCTGAAGGTTCCAGGAGGTTGAGGCTCCTAGATTGCAAGACAATCAGCACATGAAGGTAAAACAGTTGTCAGCCGTACGCACCGGCCGCCTTTACCCCAGGGTAAAGGCACTACTCATTTCTGTTGGAAGCTGAGTCAACACCAGGGCCATAGAGTGGCCAGAAGGATTATGGCAATAAAAAATTCCAATGATACCATCGGGAATTGAACCTGCCACCTTCCGGTTTGTAGCACAGTGCCTCAACCAAATGTGCTACTGCGTGCCCCCATACAACAAGTAGATATCTTAAATTACAATCTCATATCAATCAGATTTTGGCTGAGATTTCAAGGCCTTGTTGAGTGTCATATAAAATGAGATCTGAGGTTCTCAATGTGGTGATAATGGTGTTGCTTCTCACCTTGGTCCAGCCACTGTAAACCAGTAGAAATGTAACATCATCTGAGAGGAACCTGCTGCCTCCATCACCCTAATGATGGAGGCAGCAGGTACTCTGAAATGTCTGTGCGTATCTGCCAGACTACACGGTGCCACAACTGAGAATATCTTTGGTGTCAGATCAGTTTGGTGTGCAAAAAACAAAAAAGCAACAACTTCCACATTTATACCCTCAGTAAATTACGCTTCATTCAAAGCATTAGGGTAATGCACTGTGCACAGGGGTGAGATGAACACATGGGAATTTATAATCTGATCACCCTGCTCTGTAAGAATGTTGTAATAGTAAAGAGCAACTATTGTTCTTGGCCTGCCTGACCCTGAAGACAAAGACACTACAATCCTTCGAAATGCTGAGAACTACTCGCCCAACAACACAGCAGCACAATCCTGCAGACTGGAATATATTGTATATAAGATTCTTGCTGGCCAAGAATATGAAGATCCCACGTTTGGGATGTGACAGTATGCAGTTTGACAGATGCGGATGTCTGAGGGGAAGGAATCACCTCCAACTGCATGGCCAACCCTGATACACACCATCACACCCCAGCAGACTGTAACCCATGCTACTCCAACCATACTACCAGTACTGTTTAACGTTTGCTTTATTCTTATTATGGTACCTTTATGCCTGCCTGCAAAGTCGTAACGCTGTTGCATGGTTTTACTTGTTTCAGCAGACAGTGCTCAGATACTTTTATTATCAACACATGTCCCTGTATATTTTCTTCACCTCTTTAAATTACGCTTCTTCAATGCCAAATGCATCCACTGTCAATGCACAATTTACATTTCAATTTAGTTCCAAGTAACTGACCTACAGAAACCTCATGAAACCTCTAAGAAGTTAAAAAATGCACAGAATCCTTTTGAGAAGCTGACTGTATTTTCAAAAACTGATCACTGTGAATGTGGTCACTTGCCAGGATGGAGCAGTTCAGTTTTCAGATAAAATCTCAACATACTTGCAATAGACTCAGAGCTCTGAAATTATGTGCTGTTTACCCCAGTCATATATGGAGATTTTGACAAATCTGGGAACCACAGCCTCAATGGCCAGCAGTTAAAGACACACTGGACAGATACAATCACTTCACCACCAAAATTTGGCCCCTTGGCCCAAAACAGCTTTTGATATTGCCCATACTTTGTTTGCCACTTTCTATTTCATTCTTTGAGGATAGAAATTTTGGAGTTAACAGTGACAAAACACTTGTGGACCTACTTACATTTAAATGTAATGAATAAATTCTCTTTTATGAAAGTGCTTGTGCAACTGTTATACAGCCTAGGGTAGGGGTTCTTAACCTTCTTTTGTGCCACAGAAGAGTCTGGTGAAAACTATTAACCCCCTTTCACAAAAATGTATTTAAATACATAAAATATATTATGCAGACACAGACTATATCAATCAATATTATAGTTTCTACTACACAGGAAACCAATTATGCTCAAATACAGTTTTCAAAATATTAAAAAATAAATACATAATACGATAGTACAGTGCTACTTTTTTAATCTATTAAATCAACAAGAGAATAAATAAATTTAAAATATAGGCAGGCAACAAGCTGAAATTAAATTTCGTTCTTTAAGAAGACAATTCACTGCAAAAGTGAATTTATTCTGGTTTCCCTTTCTTAGGCTATAAAAATTTTAGATGATGAGATTATAGAAGTTAACAAACATTTTTAAGTCTAGAGGCCATAAAATTACTGTTGCCTACATTCATTATTTAACAAAAAAGCTAAATTTCAGTTAGAGGTTAGTGCAAATAAAGCCGTAATTTTTTTCCCAGTTCACAGACCCACGGAAATCTGGACCCCAGGCTAGGAATAGCTGGCCTAAACAGAGAAAATGATGTGAGGAAGCCCTGAAATACACACAGCTGATGTCACTGCACCACAGTGTTAGTGTTTACATGCTTAAGTAAGCATAAGGCCTCACAGTGTTAAAAACATCAACAAGGGCAGCAGAACACATCTACCCACAAATGCAGCAGCCACCAGTAGTGGAATGCTGTACACAATGAAACCACATGATATAATGTGAGCAGGGTAACATCTGCAGACTCCCACACTCTGTACTAGATTACTCAAGACCATCTGACCAATGACACAAAACACGCCTGGAATGCAGTGTCACTTACTGGCCTAACGGAAGACCACTTCTGCAGATTTAGACCACTCTTGCATCATTGCTACAAATATGGCTTATTACAGCCTTCCACCGTGGAATCTTGTATTAAGGAAAGATGTCTTATCCATGCCATGAAGGCATAATAGGGGAATGGAGGTACAGCTCCACACCCTGGCCACTTTACCCCCAGGGAAGAATCCCCATACCCTTTGAATAGGAGGCTGGGTGGTCCCACAGCCTTTCTGAACATTTCAAAGAAGAGAAAATTTCATGTCTCTACTGGGGCCCAAAACCTGTTATCTTGCAGCCTGTAGCATAGTCACTATAGCTCGCACTTTCACTCAGACCGCTCAGTGAACAAAGACAACACACCCTGCAAAGTCCTGTATGTATAATGTACTGTACATAGTTTGCTGTTATGCCCACAGTCCTAGGTGGTACATGGAGCTTTTTTCTATTGAATCTGTTTGTATTGTGGACTATATCTCAAACTGTATGTACCTTCAGCTCACACCTGTACTAAGCAACATTATATCATTAACTGTCATTTCATTCACATATCCAAAAGTGGATAAAGATACTTCCAAACAGGTAATGGGTTTTGTTAAACATACGTAATGTAAGTATGTTAACTGCAGGTTATGACAGTCTTCAGGGCCATATATAAACCTGACTGGTCATGACCAACTAGACTTGCACCATTCTTGCACAAGATTATGTTCTGTTTAGGGCTCTCTTATGTAAAGGGAGGTGCCATACTTGGGCACAATAAACATGTTCTCTCAATGAAAACAAAATGTTAAGTCCCTTTATTTCAAAGTATTAACCCTTTCTCATCTTCTGCCACCAACATTTCAATTCACCACGTCCTTATGATCATGCCCCCAGTATTACACATATGTTTGCTCCTTACAGTCCTTGACATAATTTACAGCAGTTTGAATACAGCAATAAATTGACAGTTTATATTTTCTTAACCAGCTTATGTGCAAGTTGCTTCTGCACTGTCTGCACAGTACATCTGGTAAGAGTATGGTTGAAAATGTGGATGGGAGAGGATCTGGCTTGTCAGTATGCAAGCTGTGTCTATAGCAAGCAAAATAAAGCACACTGATGTTTATCACCATGACATTAATTGTAACTGTTTATATTTATTACACTATACTTACTATATTTATTACACTATACTTACAACAAACAATACACACAATATGTGTATAACTGGTGTTTGCAAGGTTTGTAAATCCACACTAAATTAACAAACAAAACTGCAACTTCACTGAAATTAGCCAAGCTTATAGACCCTATAGGAATGAAAATGCCAAACATTATGCCTCTATGCCTCACAATTCTTTTGTAGCTAGAATTTAAAGAAAAGTCAACTTTCTTGCATGACACAGCCTAACTATGGACCTACTGCAGCTAGGACAGTCATGTTGGGCTACTCTAAAAGCTAACCAAATGCATGTGAAATCTGTGTTTTCAGTGTAAAAAGCTTATGGTATGTGATGTGGTGTGGTGGTGTCTGACACAGAGGTACCAACATCTTGGTAGAACCTGGCATTTCCATCTTCAGGGTCAGAAGGAAAGAACTCTCATACCCTGAAGAAGGGGGGCAGCAGGTTCCTCCAAATTGTTTGAGTCTATCTACCAAACCTCATGGAGTCAGATCCCGTGACTTTATTCTCAACAAACTGAAGTCCCCATTACATATCACATGCCTAGGTTTAATATACATGAGCACCAGGGTCGTCAAACTGCGCACTGAATTCCTCAAAAGATATGCAGTAAGTTTCTCACTTCACAAAACATATGGTGATGTCCCCCTCTGAACCTGTCCAGAAATTCTAGCTGTTGCATGTTTATGTGACACATTAACAGGATCTGTGTACAAATGATGCTGACATCTTCTAAGGAAATGGAATTCTTCATTACTTAAGTACATTAAATGAATGTGCAGTACTATCCTACATCAGATACCGAACAAGCTCAGCTGTTCAAGTGCTGTACTCTGCCACAAAATATTTTAACCCCTCCCTAACAGCCAGTTACATACATAGGATAAATTTCTAGCTGCAGCACAGTAAATTTTGGATTTGGTTAAGCCTTTTATGAAGTTTCAAGTTCTGAGATTTTTAAGCCTCATTTTGTACATCTTACTAAGGTGCTTCATTTCATGACACTGACAGTTGCTAAGTTGCTAGTGTCGATGTCAGATGAATGAAAGAGTGTGGAATATTGATAGAATAATATTGACAGAGAAAAATCAACACTCAGAGAAAAACCTGGCCCAGTGCCATTCTGTCCACCACAAATCCCATACGGGCTGGCCTACAAGTGAACCTGGGCATCTGTGGCGAAAGGTCCAGGACTAACAGTCACAGAAATCTACCTAAGGTGGGAGAAGTGACCTAAGAATGCTTTCTACTGTATATATCAGTCCCGATGTGTTGTACTACACGTAGCATGTGTTACAAATACAGGCTGTATACTGTCTAAGAAATTATGTAACAGAAACTGCCACACAGCTGTTCTGTCTGAAGTTGGCTACGTATGCCAAATATTGCATATCCAATATCTGGATTATTTTCTTAATATCAGTATCCATCACTGCTGACTAAGGAATAGCCTATCAAAACTGCCTAAAACAGCCTGTTCTGATGGCAGCTAGAGATGACAGCAAGAAACCTTCATGTAATTTCGGTGCCTCACAACAGAAAATGGTGACTCCATTCTTCCTGCTCCTAAGGTTTATTTCAAGCACTAAAATTTGATACTTCTAAAATCTATAATGCCAATGAAACTGTCGTAACTGCTGTTCAAGACAGACATTCTGAGACTGTTAAGTGTCAAGGGGAAATGTGAGATAATGAGCCAACTTTTATGGAATGAGGATCAGTGACAGGTATACAAGAAGCAGGACGTACAGAAATACAGCCACTAATGTGCTGTCTTGCTACTGACAGACACAAACGGAAAAGTTCTGCAATTGCCACTGAGCCACATCTGTATCACACCGTGTCTTCACTATCACATTCCTGTCTAAGTATTCTGGAGGGAATTTTGCTCCTGCTGACCTTATCATTATGACTGTGTAACTACTGGGCATGGTGTCTGTCCTATGATAATGCCATGTTATCATGCACCTGAGGCATATGGCTAAAATTTAGAAGTTAACTAGTGGCTTGTTATATGTGTAGCAAAGCACGTCAGAAGTCTTGCATCACAACTGACGTGTCATGCCCTGTGGGCCAAACTAAACCATAACAATGATCACACTTCTGTTTATGTCTTATAGATGTAGTGCATATTGTAATAGCAGGATATGACAAATTGTTCTTATGCTTAACATCACAGTGAACATGCAGCTTGTCACTTATTTCACAAAAGTATAGATTTTTGTGAAAACATCATCTTAATTAATAAGCTTTTACTGCCTTCCACTGTAATGAAAGTTCATTGAACACACACAGTCTGTCCCACAAAAATGTCATACTGTGATTTTTACTGTAGTAACTTCAAGTTGTAACAGTTAAAAAGATTCATTTTTAGTACGAAATAACAGCAATAGGTAAAGGACTATTTGCTGTTTCCATTTTCTTCCATAGGGTCTACAAGTTCAGCATACTTCACTGAAAACCAAAATGGTCAATAGTGTGATGTGTTGATTTGACTTGGTTCATTAATCCATGTAATGAAGAACTGTAGAATCTGTATGGCAGCTCATAACACTGTCATATTAATATCTGCATGCTCTAATCCTTCAGGACCTGAACAAAGCTTGTTCTAAATGCATTTTTCTCTATTCCATGCTACTGGATCATTACCTACCACATTTGAGAATTTTGGGCATTTAAATATTTACACACATAACATAGTGTTCCAGTGAGCTGTACAGTTAACAGAATATTCTGACTTTTATGTTTTTTTGCACCATGCATTGTGATATAATTATGCAGCATGGACCAATAAAATGCACACATTATGATCAAAGAAAACAGACTTCCCCCTGTTTGATCCTTAACAGCCTACTGTTTGGTGATAGTTGTAAAGGCAATAAAGGCATATGCCCTTCAGGTCCGGATGTAGTATTGTCAGGAAGACATAACACCCATCTTGTTACCTTGTCAAGCATGTCAGTAGCTCACTAACTACTGGCATTCTTTCAGCACCCCTTTGTGTTCTCATTCACACTGATGCAACTCCATAACTTCAACATCTGCAGCTTGATGTGTCTCAGCTTCAATAACATCTCCAATCGGTCTCAGTGGACTGGCCCTCGCAGTCTGCAAGTAAACATACATACACGTATAGCTACAGGTACATAAAACAATGTCATACCGTATCAATCACTGCTACAGCAGGCCTCATACCTCTGTCTGTCTGTTCTTAAAACAGTGGCTATGCCATGTCAAACAACAAAACACAATTTTACTTTCCTTGGTCTTGTAGCAGCAATTCTAAATTGGGGACACACACATTACAATAGGTCATACATGAACCCTATATAAGTACACACACAGCATATAATTTGTATGCTGTTACACCCCAGCCAGAAGGACCTACAAATATCTTGACAAATTGCATCTGCCATGTTTCTACGTAACAGCTTGCTACAACATTGTCATAAATTTCTGTTCTATGTCAGCTACGAGACTTAAACAGTGGGTGGTAAACATATGATACTTTGCTTTGTCATGTAGCTCATATTTCTGACATCACACATGCTAATTAATTTCTCATTTGAGTTCATCAAAATCTCATTCACTAAATGCTTCCTGAATGTCTATCCTTCTGGCAACATCATTGTTAGCTTCCAACACCAGGAAGACATCTATGTATCGTTTACACTGCATATTTCTTAGTTTGTTTGCTGTCTACAATGAAAATATGTAATCACTGCAAAAGTTAAGTAAAATGAATCAGATACACCAATTCCCTACAAAAGACTTTTCATTAAACATGCCACTTGCTGCCCAAAGAATTACCCCACTGCCCCAAAAGTTAACTCAAAAAGACATAGTGAAATAAAAATCTGATGTCATCAGCCCTGTAACTACCACCATGGCAAAGCATACTGAACTATATCTATGGATACACACGCTTGATTTGTTGTCATCAGGTTATTATCAATTTGCACAACAAGAAATATCATTGTAATAATGAATCTGTTTCATTACCATAACCTATATTTAAATGAATATAAATATATCTTATTGCTTGCTTTAAGCCAGTTCTCCAACTCGGCAAGTGCACTGTCAACGTAATTTTGTAGTTGGTCACTTTCAGAAAGCAATAGTACACGATACCAATAACATAGGCCAGTATAGGTTAGGCCTACAAATTGACAGTGGACAGGAATCGTTTAGGTACAACTGAGGAAACTTGACACCAAAACCGATAATTATCAACAGAACAATGAGCATTAAGGGGGGTCTGCTGTATGTAAATATTTAGCAAGTTCAATATTCCTGCACCTGCCAGCATATCCACACCCTCCACATTATCAATTGCTGTGGAGATGGAATAATTTCCAACACACTCATGCATACAAAATACATAATTTTTACATGCCAAATACTAAGCCTCGCAAATGGGACAGTTTATGTACTAACCTGCAACCAAGTTATTCAATACCATTACCCCAAACATAAAAAAATTTAAGTCACTATATACAGGAGTTTATAGGACACCGTTTTACAAGTGCCTATTATACTCATTCCTAGTCTGTACAGGAATCTGCCTTCCTTAAAAATCCGGGGAAAAAACCCTTGCATGCTAAAAACTGAGTAGCTACATGAAAAAAAGTACCTCCAAATTGTTCATGACTACCGTGTCCAACTAACGTATTTGTATTTAAGTAGTGTTAGCTTAGGCCCTAACATGTTCTACATTCTTCGCTTACTCCTATTCAGGATGCATGGAATGCGAATAAATTAAATTTTCTTCTTTATACTGACCACAATGGAAGGCCACCATTTTGCATTTCTTGAAAATATACTTTGCCGCACATCGATTAACAAGAAATTACAAGACATCCAATACTTGGGCCACGTGTTGTGTAAACACCACGCACTATATAATACATTTTAATACACGTAACTACCCATTAATGAATAAACGTAATGTCGTCACCTTCTGTAACGCAAACTTTCTGCGGAAATAGTCGTCACGTACTGCCTAACACTTTGCCGTCGAGCCATGTGTACAGACGTCATTGCTATCCCATGTATCGTTGAGGTTAACGGGTCCGGTCTTTCGTCGTTTTCTTACACGACGTTCCGTACGCGGGTTACTATTTTACAAAATGGCAACTCACTTGAACCGAAGCATTAAAACGCCCCAATGACTGCGACATCCTTAGGTAGCCGGCACGGCTCTGTGGCATGCTCTTGGTGGCAGTTTTTCGAACTATGTAGCACAATATCGGTAAAACAGCCTGCCACCATACCATAACCACACTTTTTGACCTGTATATGTCTTTGGCGGACCTGCACGGCATTAAAAATTGTCGCTCACTCTGCTCACTAAGACGCGTGACGTCATCGCTTCCGCAACTGATATGTGTATCGTGTATCACATGACATTGGTAGAAGCTTCTCGAAACGTTAACCTTGGCACGCGCTACGAT
>Ga0268261_10002069_pt1 | contig 14283 bp, 9 predicted proteins | sample TergutNc150P1_FD_190353 | JGI IMG/M metagenome (GOLD analysis project Ga0268261, IMG submission 190353) | Nasutitermes corniger P1 segment gut microbial community from laboratory colony in Florida, USA - Nc150 P1 (SPAdes) (version 2) | ecosystem: Host-associated > Arthropoda: Insects > Digestive... | reverse complement strand
AATCACAAACTATTATTATATGTATTGTTGTAGTGACGTATTCTGTACTGTGTATGTTGTTATTTATTGACAAGTTCCATATCCACTTTGGTGGATTGCTGGAATACTAAATAAATGAATGAATGAATGAAAAACCCTTAGCCCAACCTGTCAGACGTTTCACACAGTTCAAACAGCAGATATGAGGGGCCCATTTCTTATCTTGAACCCCCGCTTTACAGCCAAAGTATAATTCATAACATTTTTTAACTATTGGGGTAAAACTTCGTCGATCTTTAAATGTCAAATCCCCACATACATAACAAAAGTTATCTGGATGATTTACACACTTCCTTGGCATATTTATTCACTAACACAAAACACTTACACAGCAGACAAAACAAAATGAAACTTTACTGAGTGCATACACAGTGAATGTCTGTGCAATACTGGTGTTTTTATAGAGCGTCACTCTGTATGACTCAGCAGAATGTCCAGCGCAATGTCTCAACGTTTGTCTGATTCACTTCCTGTTTCTGAGCACATACAACTAGTGCTTTGATAATGGTAAATTGTTTGTGACCACCCTCTGTTCAAAACCATTTGAAATATTGGTTCATATATAATAACATCACTGAAAAGAATACCTAAAATTCCCAAAAAGCAATAATAAAAAATGTCATTGTACAAAAACTGTGGGTGATGGAAACATTTTGATTGCATATTTGAATTCAGCATGAAAAGTTACGTTAGAAACACAATAAACCTTTCATGTGCCAAAATTGTGTTGTGTAATGTTATTAGCATCAGTCTGATGGTAGGTATCCATCTGACTGTCTGCTGTGTTCTGTTCCAGTGGTGTTCAACATTCTTATTTTCAGCTCATATGCATAGTTGTGAATATGAGCATTAATACAGTGGTAGGTAGCAGTCTGACATGTTTGTCTGCTGTTTTCTGTTGCAATAATGTTCAAGAAATAGACACAGAGTCCAGTGATGTTACTACAACAGAAGATAACAGGTATGAAACCAGACCAATTACTTGAAGGGCTTTATAAGTTTGTAACTTTAGAATAGGTTAGCTTGAGTGTAATACTTGGATGTCCAGACATCTGATTTTCAACAGGCATGTTAATTCTTGTTGCAAAAAGTATGGTAGACATGCAAGATACCAGGTTCTAACAGAGATGTTGCTAATGATTCAGGTCTTGTGGGATATTATGCTTTGTTGTTGGGTGGGTGGTTTCCAGCATTGTGAAGGAATGTAGTGGATTCTGCTTGGACTGCTTGATACTTGGAGATAACACACACTGTTCCCACAAAATATTCTAAACATTTGCTAAATGACCAAGCATCACATCCCACAACTCCTGAATCCTATAATATGGTTATTTTCATAACATCACTGGCATTTTGTCACTGAGTATGGACTGATTCAGTGGGGCTGTCAACTCATGTGTGTAGATCAGTGTCTGTCTGCAATCAGAGAGGAGGAAGTGCTAGCACAGCATGAGATCTCTTTTATATGTAGCAGCAATAATGATGTTACAAGTAGGAGGGCCATAAGCTCAGGTTTCACTGCTACATATCTGAAGAACTGCTGTTAATCTTTGTTGCTGATCATGTTATTTGTAATTCTAATCCATGCTTTTCTTGGCAGCTGTTAAGACACACTGAAGATTGTGATATAAAATGACAGGTACTTTATGGAAGTAATCCACTTTTAAGAATTGGGTCTGAACTTCTGAGTTTTTTTTATGATGATGAACTGTGTTTCAGTGTTGATGCTGTTAGTAGAAGCTTTCAGTAATCCATGATATTTAATGCATATGCACACCATGGTATCATTCTGTAGAATCATCTGTAAGTTGTTAATATTATGACTCAGGCTGTCTGTGCATTGCCAGCAGCATGCTTCAGTTACCTTAAGTGTGCAGTAAAATGTCTGTTATACTGACTTCCTTGCAAAAAAAAAAAAAGTTCCTGTTTTTCAATGTAGTGCAAAATATTTATATGTTCTAAAGTCTTGTAATGGATTCAGACTTTGTTTCCAGAACTTTGTGTAAAAAAGTGGTGTGCAAAACTGTACCAGCAACATTTATGTAAGACATGTAATAATTCTAAATTTGCTATTTTTAAGGATGGAGGACAATTTTTGGATATCCTTCTAACTGTTTTGCATCAGAAGTCAGTAGCTGACAGTGAAGAGTTGGTGCACAGTGCCCTAAGCACACTCAACAACCTTTCGTACCATCCCACAAGTAATGATGGGGTATTTGGAGAGCAACAGTTAGAGATTGCACAAGGTAAACTATATTTGATTTCATGAAATTAAGGTTTATTTCACATTATTTGAACAAAACATTTCATAATAATTGTAATTACAATGCATGTACTGCGTACTGTAAGAACAGAAAAGCTAAACATATACCCTAGAAACATGGTGTGTTTGAGGTACATAATTGTAAATACCCTGTATGAAGGTGGTGGTGATTATTATTATTATTATTATTATTATTATTATTATTATTATTATTATTGTTATTACCTTTATGCAGGGTATTTACAATTATATACCTAAAACAAACCATGTTTCTGGGGTATATTGCATAACAACTGCTCTGTATTTACAGTTTGTGTTACATGTAATGTTATTTTGCCTGTGAGATGTTTTGTACTTTTACATTAGCACTTACCGCTGTGTGTGTGCAGTGCCCAATATGGCTGTTTTTTGTAGTTCCTTAATTTCGTGCTTTCCCGGTGTGTTGCTGAGGTACTGTCTGAGTGATTTTGAGATGGTTCGAGTTGCCCCTATTATTTCCAGTATCACATTTGCTTGCTTGCACATTCCAAATGCACTGAATTTCTATTATGAGGTCTTTATTTTTTAAATCTTCTCAAATTCTTTCTTGATCACATTTCTGTCTCCAGGAATTGCAATATCTATTAACATACATGTTCCTTTTTTATTATCACAGATTATGATGCCCGGTTTATTGTTAGAAATAGTTCTGTTGGTTTTATTATTATTATTATTATTATTATTATTGTTATTATTAAAGAACCAGTAGCTCAAAACGCATTCTCATACATACGTACAACTACAAAAGTCTGTTATACTCAATTCATGTGCAATAATTTGACGATTCTTAACTACCATTTCATAACAACTGCACAGTATCTTGTCCTAGACTGATCCTGGCATCAGAATGCCATTAAGACAGAACATTCTATAGTCTACTGATCCCCATGTACAATAATTCTGCATTTTCTCCCTCAACACTTATGCTAGTTTCTTTGTTTCAATTTCCAATTTCTATCTTATCTCATCACTTACCTAATTTCTCAAATCCAGGTCTTAGTACAGTTGATTAATGCCTGTTTCCTCATTTAACAACATGTTTATTTATGCTGATTAATAAACAGTGTACTTTTAAAGTGACTACAGACCTTTGATATGACAATGAGAACAATCCATTGCACTTTGTGGATTGGTACAACTGATGAAGTTGTGATAATATCACAGACATGAAGACATGACTCAACATGGACAAATGTTTGATCAATAAGAGTGGCAAACAGTCGCAAGTATAGTGGTTTCAGTGCAGATCTGAATTACTTATAGAGCTGAATAATCGTCCTGTATCTGTTAGATCCAACACCCACTGCAGCTATTACTAATTCCTTAAATGCATGGACTAGACACATGCAGCATGATAGCTCATTCTGTTGTCATAAGAATGACAGCAAAGGGGACAGACAGCTTAACACAGGCACCAACCACAGAAGGGACTGATACACTTCACATTCAAAAACATCTTATCTTTGGTTGAACAGAGGGTGTCTTCCGTGAGCTCATAAATTTATGTGCAACTCTGACCAGGTATCAAACTCAGAATCCTCTGGATGAGAGTCCCGTTTCAGAGCCAGAGATTGCCAGGTCCCCTGTTGATGAACACATTAAATTGCTTGAGAGTTGTTATATTGGGTAATTAAATTATGCACCGCTGCTGGTAAAAGGGTGAGAATTTGGCCATGGATTCTGTGAACACTTCTGTAATGCAGTACATGGGAGTTCATGTGAAAGATGCGTACACTAGCCACATGAAGTTGTACAGAGGTCACAGAAAGAATTCCCATGGGTGGTAGGGATGAACATGATCATGCCTCCCACCTCCCACCCACCTGCGTCTGTTGTTGTGTTCCTCTGTCTCCCATGCCATGCAGCCAAAAGTAATTTTTGGCTAGTGAAGGTTATCACTATGAATAGAATTGCTAGACAACTGGAGGGGGTGTAGAGACATGTGCTCAATGGGAATGCATAACACCTTGAGGGAGATGTAAGGGGATCTATTTTTATGACTGAATACTGTGTGGGATTATCGCAATTTTCAAATAGTGTGATGTGTCACATTATGCTATGCAGAACTTGTTATTTGGTTTTTAGATGTCACTGAACTGCGGACAGTCCTCATTGAACAAAACTGTGAAATTCAAACCATAAGAAAAATCAACAAACATACTATGAACAAATTTATGACTAAATTAAGTTATAAAACATGGGATAGTCTTATTTATAGCAGTGATGTTGATTCATTGTTTAAATCTTTTCTTAATACACATTTAAGGATTTTCTAATATAGTTTTCCCATAAACAAGCTAAATGAGGAGTCAAAAATAATGCTTGGATAATACCAGGTATAAAAACCATACGTCACTGCAGTAGAGATCTCTACTTAATTAGTAAAAATAGTAATGACCCTAAATTAAAAGGTTATTGTAAATTATTTTGCAGAAATTTGACAAATGTTATTAAAGAAACAAAAATAGTCAACTACAGGAGACAGATTTTGAATTCTGATAATAAAATGAAAACCACTTGGAATATTATAAAGTCTGAAATCGGTAGGAAGGTTAAAAATAAATAAATTCCTATATTTTACTTGTTACAAACCTTTAATAGCCCTTTCATAAATATAAAATTTAACCATACATCAACTAAAGAAATTGATAAAATTATGAAATCTTTAAAAACTCTTAAGTTCATATGGATATGATAAAATTTCTACTAAAATATTAAAAATAAGCTCTCCTTTTATCAGTTCACCTGTATTATCATGTATGTAACAAATCATTATCATTAGGAATCTTTCCTTCTCTATTAAACTATTCAGTAATAAAAGCACTATTTAAAAAAGTGATAGAGAAAACATGGCTAAATACAGACCTATATCTTTATTAACTTTATTTTCATAGGTTTCAAAAAGATTATCTGTGTAAGACTTCAACATCTAAATAGTAAAAATATACTAGCTGATAAACAATTTGGATTTAGGACAAGGACATCAACAGACAAGGACCTGTAGTTTAATGAGTGAAATATTAAATGCTGTTAACAAGGTAATGGGTGGTGGTATCATCTTTGGTCTGCAAAAAGCTTTTGATTGTGTTAATCATGATATTTTACTGTATAAATTGAAATTCTATGGAATAACAAGCAAAAGCTCATGTTTATTTGAATCCTATCTCGCAGATAGATATCAGAGAGTAATCATAAATATTGATTATAATGCCTCTTTTATTTGAGGTAGAATGAGACATGGTGTTCATAGGGATCAATCCTTGGGTCTCTGCTCTTCAGTCATCATATAAATGATTTACCAAACATTATCAGCAATAAATCCAAATGAGTTCTCCTCTCACAGATGACACTAGTATAATAGTTACTAATACCAACCCTACAGACTTCATATCTTACATCAGTAGTGTCTGAACAAGTAAACAGATGGTTAAAAGTTAATTTATCATTAAATTTTTTAAAATATTATTATATACAATTTATAACTAAATATAGCTCCAATATTGATATGTACATTGTCACTAATCTTACTGACACAAAATTTCTCAGAATAGCTATTTAGAATGTGTTGTCAACGAAAAGTTGAAGAGATCAAATTATGCCAACATGAAATGCATCCTGCTTTGCATTTAGGGTGGTTAAACCATTTATGTCACAAGATACCTCGAAGATGGTTCATTATTCATATGTTAACTCCATCATAACTTATGGAATAATATTTTAGGGGAATTCTTCATATAGCATTAATATTTTCAGATTACAAAACAGAGTAATCACAATTACTACGGGTGACGTTAGAGATTCCTGTAGGGAATTTTTTTAAGAAATTACAAATTTTACCTTTCCTTCACGGTATATACTTTCACTTTTATTATTTGTGTTTTGTAATAAACATCACTATAAAGTAAACTCTGAGATTCATAGCACCAACATTAAACAAAACTCAACCTTTATCAATCATTATCAAACTTAACAATGTATCAAAAAGTACCTGTTATTTTGGCAGCAAGGTTTTTAATAAACTTCCTTCTCATATAAAAATCTCTTCTCATAATGTGACACATTTTAAACTGGCTTTGAAAACTATCTTTATTTACATTCATTTTACACATTACGGGAATATTTTAACAGTAATAAGTGCAAAGATCTTAGTTTATTACCTTCTATTTTTATACCAATTTTTTGTTTACTTTTAACAATTTAAATTGTACTGATTGTTATTCAGCTACATAGAAATGTTATTATTCATGCTTATGCTTTTCTAATATGTCTTGATTTAGATACATACATATTTTTATATTACTAGAATTTATTTTTTTATTTTATTTTATTGTGCAACTTACTACTTTCTGTTATGTACATATTCTGACTATTTCTATATCCAACAGGTTTCTTTTTTGTAACATAATATGGATTGCTTAAATGTAACATAAATGAATAACTTTGTCTCAAACAACATTATTTTAGTGTAACACTGACAAACTTTCTGACAATTCAGTGAATGCAGGCCAGACTTGGATTACCTTCGTTTTCTTCAATAATTTAATTAGTTCTTCGGGGAAGAAAATGCTCCATTGTACATTGTTTAGCTGTGTGTTGCAAGTTAAAGGAATGTAGCCCAAGGTAATAGTATGTATGTGCTCTTATTGAGGCAGTTACTGTGGTTGTAGTATGGGGGAATCCAGCAAACATTGTGTGTTTAAATGGAGAAAATTCCTGTAATATATCCACCGATAAATTGTAATTCTAAAATATGTTTTCGTATCTATATATTTTATTGACATGTCCCATGCCATTCTTTTTTTTTAACTTCTAATTTAGCGAAAGGAATAATATTCAGCTCAGAAAGTTGTATCTACAGATGTGTTAACACTGCTTCCTTGGGATAAAATTAGAGTCTCGGTATTTTATATTCTGCTATACACCGTCTGAGAGTATTTGTTTAAAAGAAAAACAGCTTGGTGATATAAATTGGATGGATCAGAAGCAGTTTCCTATTTTGAATTTCGTACTTGAGGTGTCCCATTTTGGGAAAATTAGGTCTTTTTTATAAATTTTAAAAGCTATGGCATATATTAATCAGCAGGTAAACACCTGATCTAAATTTATTACGTGAATATACAAGTTAAATTTAAGTATTATTTTCCTCATCAGTTTCTGTGGTAGGTATAATAGGTAATCGAAGAAAATACATAAGATGTGCAGAAAAATTAAGGAGGGAACACAGGTTGCTATCGAATGGGGATTTAGTCCACGTGCATAATGTGGGCACTGTGAAGTACTGTTCATTCTATAGTCCACTTAATAGTACATATGTTTAAATTGGATGCATGCTGACTTTTAGAAATCTTTTCTTAAATAAACTTTCCTTTACTATAAGAAAATAATAAGTATGTAGTTCAATTCCTAATGAATGAGCTTATCCACAGGCACTTGCTGTCTTCAATCAAAGTCCAACACAGAACTTCAGCCCTGCACCACAACCCAAACTTGTTGATCAGAAGACTTGAGGCATTAGCAGCATCCATGACCTAGACAATGCACGCATCTTAAGGGCTGTACCCACCATCATGTCAAGTCCTTTACAGTCGCAAAATGTAACTGAAGACTTAAAAGAAATGAGCCTACAGATCAAGGACTCCCAGGTCATGAAGAGCCTAGAGGAGGCTAGTGAGAAGAGAAAGGAAGCAAGTTGATGGTGAGCTCAAATAAGGACAAAAATGTAACTACTTATTCCTGTTATTTCGTTTCCATAACTTTCAACTGCTTATTACTTTATAGAAGAAGTACATACATGTTATCACGTAAGCTATGTTACGTATCACCAATTTTGGAGATGGAATTGTAGTGTTATGTTTTGCATTCATACTTTTGAGGCATTCAACAGATTTTCTTTTAAGTATTGAAGATTATACACCATGCTTAGGAGTTCAGATTTTTGTCATTGGAACATTTCTGGAAATATAAACAAGGGATATATATCTTATGTAAAAATTCCAAATTACATTATTCTATTCTTTGGAATCTACTTCGTTCTTTCATACTGAATGTTACAGGGAAATGCACTGATTGTTGTGGCAGTCGTTAGGATCCCGTGGCTTCTTCGTATGTGTTTTGTTGCCTTACTAGATACTGTAAAACTTTGCTCTGTCTGATAAAACTTGAACCATGAAATTTTCAAGCTTAATTTTAGTTATGTAATAATAACAATTACTTTTCATGGAGCTCATAATTTTATTTCATTGTTATTAAGTTACATTTTTATAGTAATTGTAGTAAGAATTATAATACCAAAAACATTATGAGTTTGTCAATATAAACTATTAGTCAAAAATAACAGAGCCATAAAATGCCTATACTTTATCCTGTAAGGAAGGGCCCGGTTTTCTGGAGATAGCTGATTCTCAGCTTCCTCCGGTGGGTGAAATATTTGCGCAGATTATGGGACCTGAGGCTGAGCTTGGAGCAGGCAGTGACAATTTGGGGCTCCCTGCTGTTGTATCGGAAATACTGATGGAACTTCTGACCATAATTTAATTTTCTTGTGTCTTCCTGGGGGCCGGCGGTGTACTGGCAGGAGTCGACTTCATACAGCAGCGCTTTACTGGTTTCAGTGCGACCAGGTCTTTCCATCCAGTATGAGATAACCTCAGTGCAGAACGTTTTCCTTTGGATGTGCCAGTAAGCTGGACAGATCAGAGACTTGAACTGCTACCCCCTGGCATTTGTAGTGTGTTTGGAAGTACTGGGATGAAATTTGGGAACCAAATCCACAGGCTGTTTATTTAATTTTGATGTTTCAGCACCACCTTTTGTCATCTGCACAAATACAAATCTCAGGATATAAATAAGACCACATTATCAATATTTCAAGTTTGTACTTTGAGATACAGTAAATTACTACCTATAGCAGATGGATTAACATATTTACAGAGAATTTTCTGGAATATAATTTTTTTACTGTCAATGATCGTAACTGAGACAAGTTACAATTCCTTACAAACACGATTATGTCAAATGGGGTTATATAAACAGGTTGAATTTAATTCCCTGAGGTGCTACTGGATTCTAAAATTATGAGCTCCATGAAAAGTATTTGTTATTATTACATAACTGAAATTAAGCTTGAAAATTTCATGGTTCAAGTTTTATCAGACAGAGTAAAGTTTTACAGTATCTAGTAAGGCAACAAAACACATACGAAGAAGCCACGGGATCCTAATGACTGCCACAACAATCAGTGCATTTCCCTGGTACATTCAGTATGAAAGAACGAAGTAGATTCCAAAGAATGGAATAAAGTAATTTGGAATTTTTACATAAGATATATATCCCTCGTTTATATTTCTAGAAATGTTCCAATGACAAAAATCTGAACTCCTAAGCATGGTGTATAATCTTCAATACTTAAAAGAAAATCCGTTGAATGCCTCAAAAGTATGAATGCAAAAAATAACACTACAATTCAATCTCCAAAATTGGTGATACGTAACATAGCTTACGTGATAACATGTATGTACTTCTTCTATAAAGTAATAAGCAGTTGAAAGTTATGGAAACGAAATAACGGGAATAAGTAGTTACATTTTTGTCCTTATTTGATTTCAACATCAACTTGCTTCTTTTATCTTCTCCCTAGCCTCCTCTAGGTGCTGCATGACCTGGGAGTCCCTGATCTGTAGGCTCATTTCTTCCAAGTCTTCAGCTACATTTTGCGACTGTAGAGGACTTGAAATGCTGGTGGGTCCAACCCTTAAGATGCGTGCATCGTCTAGGTCATGGATGCTGCCAATGCTCCAAGTCTTCTAACGAAATAGTTTGGGTTGTGGTACAGGGCTTTGTTAGACTTTGATTGCCTACCATAAATCCAACCCCTCGTCCATACCTCGGGGTATAGTGGATTTGTACTCTACCCTGCCCTGGGTCACGTGTGAGGCAGTAACAGTTGTGGAGGGCATACCCTGATGAGGGTTGCTATGAAACAGGCTGGCTAATGGGGCACTGGTCTACCCAAGCTAAGGTGGAAAGTATTGTGCTGAAGGCTGCATGGCACAGGGGTAGTGACTGCAGTGTCTTAAACGATCCCCTTGGAGAACCAGGCCGCACCCCATTGTGTGTAGGCGTTCCATCCATGTGGGCTCCATGGACAGGGACGAAATGTTTTCCTTTTTTTTTTGTGGCAGAGCTCCTTATTGGGGACCCCGACAGATATAAATGAATGACTAAACCACTGGCTCTGGAGATGAAGCCTCTCTCTCCATAGGGACCCTATTGGGGAACATGGAGGGGTCTCATTTACCGGGGACTTTGAGGGAAAGGTATAGAAGTAAGTTCTGGAGATGGGTGCCTTTCTCCGTACAGGCCCGTTGGGGAACCTGGGGATTCCACTGACGGAATTTTAAGAGATAGTTGGAGGGCTCCAGAAAGGGAGCATCTCTCTTACGGGAGCTCTGTTAGAGAGGCTCCTTTCTGGGGATCCGGAAATGTATGGGGAGGAGGGCTCAGGGGACAGACATCACCCCATGAGGGGTCCGTTCACCAGAACTCTGAGAGATGGTTGTAAGGGGGCCCTGGGAACGGGGCATCTCTTTCTATGGGAGCCTTGTTAGGGGAACCTGGAGGGGAAGCTCCTTTTCTAGGGGCCCTGAAGGATATGTAGGAAAGGTTCTGGAGATGGGCATCTCTTTCCATAGGGGGCCCGTTTGGGAAACCTGGAGGAGGGCTCATCTACCGAGGACTTTGAGAGATGGACGAAAGGGGCTGTGGGGGTGGAGTGTCTCTCTCTGAAGAGGCTCTGTAAAGGGGGCCTCAGGAGGGGGGGGAGCTCCTTCACTGGGAACCCTGGAAGATATGTTAAGAAAGTCTCCGGATGCGGGTATTTCTCTCCATGGGGGCCCCTTTCCACCCAAGGGAAACCTGGTATGTGGGGGGGCCTCATATACTGGGGATTTTGATAGGTGAATGAAGGAGGGCTCTCGTGGTGGGGCATCTCTCAGAAAGGGATTCCATGAAGGGGACCTTCAGGGAGGGTTCCTTTACTGGGGAACCCTTCTTCTTCTTCTTGGAGCCAGAGGACATCAAGATCATAAGTCAGGGGGTCATCTGGAACTTTAGCGGAGTACCAGGGCTCCCATAAATTGATGGGGGCCATCTGGAACTTTGCTAAGGGAACATGGCTCCTTCAACTTAGTACAGAACAGGGCGCACAAAGAGCCTGTCTTAAGGCCTAGGTGCATCGGGCCCAGAAGGGCTCAAACCCAAATACCATTCTATTCTATTCTAGACTTTGATTGAAGACAGCAAGTGCCTGCGAATAAGCTAATTCATTATGTATTGAACTACATACTTATTATTTTCTTACTGAAAAGAAAGTTTATTTAAGAAAAGATTCTTAAAAGTCAGCATGCATCCAATTTAAACATATGTACTATTATGTGGACTATAGAATGAACAGTACTTCACAGTGCCCACATTACACACATGGATTAAATCCCCATTTGAGAGCAACCTGTGTTCCCTCCATAATTTTTCTGCACATCTTCCGTATTTTCTTTGATTATGTATTATACCTACCACAGAAGTTGATGAGGAAAATAATACTTAAATTTAACTTGTATATTCACATAATAAATGTAGATCAAGTGTTTACCCGTTGATTAATAAATGCCCTAGCTTTGAAAATTTATAAAAAAGACCCAATTTTCCAAAAATGGGACACCTCAAGTACGAAATTCAAAATAGGAAACTGCTTCCGATCCATCCAGTGTATATCAACAAGCCGTTTTTCTTTTAAACAAATACTCTCAGACGGTGTATAGCAGAATATAAAATAACAAGACTCTAATTTTATCCCAAGGAAGTAGTGTTAACACATCTGTAGATAATACAACTTTCTGAGCTGAATATTATTCCTTTCGCTAAATTAGAAGTTAAAAAAAAGCTAAAGCTAAATATGAAACATAAAAAAAGAACGCCACAAACAGCAGCACATTTTAATCAATGCTACAATACCTCCATTATTTAGAAAAAATAAAAGCTTCGACCTTTTTGCCAAAAGAATGAAGACAATTGCTATCTGTCAATTCCCAGAGAAATGTTTCGATTTAGGAAGAATGACAATTTATTCAGTGCTCCCCTCTAGATATTACGAAGACTAAAGCCAAAGAAAATGTTAATATGCTGATTGGCTATCTGGAAAAATTGCATATTTCAAATAAGTGTATATCGATTCTCAAATAAAACAATTCAGGAATTTTCCACTCTGGGGGAAACATTTTTGATACTTTGAACATTGCTAATTGCACAAGAACAGAAATACCAGACGATAATCTTCTATTCCTTTAGAAGAATTTAGAATTCATACTTTGCAGAACACAGACTTTCTTGAAGATTCAAGTTTTCTGGGATATTAAGCATTGTTGAATGCCCAAGTACTACAAATCTTGCAGAATTTGCCTTTCTTTTAGTGAACTGATAGCGATAATGAAATTAATAATTAATTACTTCTACAATCACTTTCAAAATATCTGCCTTGTTAGATTCAGCTACTATGAACTTACTGGACCACTTACATTGAATTTGAAGACCCTTCACTCCTTCGAAACTTCTGTAATGACTAGTTGACACATCGCAACATGCCAGAAGACTTAAATGTCAGCACAGCTGTGTAAACCTTGATCTCGAAATCTTTCTTAGTAATGTGAATAGCAGTCTTATTAATGAGAGTTGGACTAAATAATATCTTTGTTTTTGTTAACACATTGAGGACGAGTGATGCAGATTTGCGCCTGTACATTACAACTGTGCAAGACGGATGACGCAAATCTGCGTTTTTAACACGCGCTTGGTTTCCACGCATATAACACTTAATTACGCAATACATGGAGCCTGTCTCCGAATAGTATTGATGGCGGATGTTTATAGAAACGTGACCTCACTCCGAATTAATGATCTGTGATAAATATAGAGAACAAACAGCTCTTTATTTTTTCTCCGTTGCTCCGCTCTGCATTTAGTCAGCGTTCAGACTTCAACCACTTTACACCAATGACGGAAAGAGATAGTTCTTACGAGGAAAAATATCTTACAGAAGATGAAATTTCAGCGGGAATTGTTGGCGGACACATTATCTGATGTTCCTGATGACGCTGATAGTGACAGCGAAAATGACAGTGAATCTTCTGTTATTGTAAATAGGCAAAACAAAATTGTGCATCCTTTACCGAGTTACAGTGACAGTGAACAAAGTGCAAACGAAAGTGACGGCGATGAAACACTAGATTCGGCGGTTTCCACATGGGTAAAAAGAGATATAACACCAAATTTAGGGCCATTTATCAGAAACCCAGGGATGAAACAAAATTTCCTCTGACCCGACGAAAGTATCACAAGTAACGGGACTCTTTCTTGGAGACATTCTTTGATATGTGTGAGGAAACGAACTTATATTACTTACAAAATCAGGACAAGTATGTTAATTGTTCTAAGGGGTTGAAATGGTCAGATGTCACTGTAGCAGAAATTAAAAATTTTCCAATAATTATTCTAATGGAGCAAGTCAGGAAAGATAAACTAAAGGATTATTGGTCTAAGGATCCATTTTTAGATACTCCTATTTTCAGGAAACTTATGAGCCGTAATACATTTGAACAAATTTGGTGATGTTTACATTTCAATAACAATGAACTTCTGCAACAATCAACTAACAGGCTTTTCAAAATTCAACCCTTATTGGATTATTTCCTTGAAAGATTTCAGACTATTCATAAACCAAATCAACAACTTTCCTTAGATGAAACAATGATTCCTTGGAGGGGGAGGCTTCGTATACGAACACATAACCCGGGGAAACTTATAAAGTATGGATTACTTGTTCGTATGGTCACTGAAAGCACCTCAGGCTATATCTTGAATTTAGAAATTTATGCTGGTGAAGGAAACAAAAT
>Ga0268261_10002068_pt1 | contig 14283 bp, 8 predicted proteins | sample TergutNc150P1_FD_190353 | JGI IMG/M metagenome (GOLD analysis project Ga0268261, IMG submission 190353) | Nasutitermes corniger P1 segment gut microbial community from laboratory colony in Florida, USA - Nc150 P1 (SPAdes) (version 2) | ecosystem: Host-associated > Arthropoda: Insects > Digestive... | reverse complement strand
TATATATATATATATATCCTAGACACCATTTAACAGGCTCTTGTTTATATGGCCTACATCCCGCTCGTTTACGCGGATGAGTGAACAAGAGTGCTCACACTATCTGTCGTCGGTCACTTTTTCAGGACAGTAGGCCTAAAGCACTTGACTGATGACATCACATCCATATAAATATGTATAATTGTATATAAACTTTTCATTTGCAGAGAGTGCTTGGTAACGGCAGCTGATATTGCCACTACAACAAACTTAAATATGCACTGTGTATATTTTGTTGTTAGTAGGTGTCATTTATAACGCATGCCTATTTTCCGAAGCATAACCCAATGCACAAACACGCATACTATAATAACGCCGCGAATATTTTATTTCGTAGTTACGGTGTTCGAAGCTAGCCCGTGTAAAATCTAAATGTAGTGAAGCCCCTCTATGGAGCTGTCTTTATTGCTTTTTCTTCACATGAGGAAGGTTCAGACTGTGAGATAACACAATTTTTTTTGCAACAGATTTGTTTGGAAATGTTAAAACATTCACCCTTTTAACCCAGACCTGGTCCACTGCGACCTCTGACTTGTCCTTTAAAGAATTGCCTCCTTACACATATGGGCGTGCGTTGTTGGCTATCGGGTTTGAGCCCAGACGTTTATTGCAAGGTTGTGGACAACGTCAGTGAGCGATGGGAAAATGCCTTGACAGGGAAGTGATTGCATTTGAAAATAATACAGTGCGTGCTTTGATTTGCTGTAGAGTGTCTTATCCGTGCGATGGAATATCTTCTCGGAAGAAAGTATTATCTTACTTTTCGGATCTTTTTCATATCTGCAGTGTGATGCTAAAGAGAAGAAAATTAGAAGGCACTAACCTTGATGAGGCTATAAATTCACGCGGTTAAGCGTAAGAAGAAATACGAAGTTTTGGGAACGACTAAAAACAACAGATTAATTTGGCTCGGGAACACGACATAACGCGAGGGCCAGAAAGATTTCTTCCTGTATTGACTGGTTTGTGGACTTTTTCCCCGAAGGATGTTATATCTTTTGCAGAGGAAAAGAATCTAAGATGTTACAAGCAACAACAAAATAAATTTTGTTATGTAAATATTATAGTCTAAAGAGATGTATGTACTGACAATTTGAATTTCTAAATATTAAAAGAAATGGCATGGTTTAAGCTGCACCACAAGCAAGTGTATATTTTTGTGTCAATGAAATAAACATTGCGGAAATCACGATGACAAAAATACATGGCTACATGCTGTTGTGTAACGGAAACCAGTTATGTGAACAATATTTTTAATAGTTTTTAACTAATTTGAATGAGCATTGAAATATTTTTTATTCGTAGCGCCACATCCACTATTGGACCAAAGCCTCCTCGTTTTCGAAGCTTCACGATTACACTCAATTAGGTACACCATTCTCGGCAGGACTCCCCTGGACGAGTGATCAGCCCGACATTGGCACCTCTGCCTGATAACACACAACACTCACGAGAGATAAACATCCATGCCCAATCGGGGTTCGAACCCGCAATACCAGCAAGCGAGCGGCGCAGAATCACACCTTAGACCGCGCGACCACAAGGATCGCCCTTTTAAACTACGATCAATCCTAATTTCTAAAGTAATAGATTAAATTATGAATTATAATTATAATTATAAATTATTACGTTTAATTTATGTAACTGGTATGAAACTGGTACCTATGCTACTCAAGTGGCGTATGAAAAGCGAATAATATTAAAGTAAATCGAAGTAGCTCTTTTCCAGAACGAAGTCCTTGTAAAGTTAAGCACACGCGCAATCACTTAAAAAAAATAAACTTTATACGACCAGGTTTTTTTAGAGCAGCTAATGTCCACACAGGTCAGCTAACCAAGAGGCCTATCTTCACTCTCCTATTCAAGCAATTCGTACAGTTACACAGCACGACTTACATAAACATGCAAGATTTCTAGTTCTGACTACACTGGACTTCACTCATTCGTATGCCTTCGTGGCGTGACAATTAATTAAAGACGGGGACAAATTTACCTTTTATCCGTTACCAGTTTTTCTAGTAGTATTTTTGATATTATCCTTGCAGTTCTATTGTAAGTCTCGAAAGTACCCTTTACTGTATGGGTTTCAAACCACAGTTAATGTGTCTTTATTCGTGCTATCATGAATAGGCATTATATAAAAGTATTAGACACACGTGAAGATTACATGCAATAGAATTCTTCTTCGTGGGAATTTCTTCACTCTCCGTTTTCTGTATACGTCTTAGGTTCACCTACTTCTCTGAAAAATTTATTCAAAATCTGTCAATCTTTTTTCCTGAAGTTCAGGAATATGTTAAAAGATAAAGTAATCTTTAGTAATTAAGTACAAGTGTAAGTATCATCCATGATTTAAACTTTAATTTCAGTTCAGAAACATCGGCAGATTGTGAAGGTTGCAATCCGCATCTTACTACAAACTCAGATTATTTGAGTTTCTTACAAGTTCGTAAGTTTAGCAATGAATATGCTGAAAACGACGAAGTTAGACATTTGTTTTATAACTGAGAAATATTTTAAAGTCAACGTGCAGTTTTCCTTTTCTTCACTGTCAGTGCTTAATGTCGAGTTAAGATACCTATCATGTTAAATGATTACGACGGCGTATTTAATGCAGCCATCTGGCTGAGGATAGTGTTTAGTGGAGGGCTCTAGCAAGGGCGTTAACAAATTTTCTGTGTCTGTAAAGGTCTGGTAGTTTCTTGAGTTACAGAGCATTCTCCAGGCTGCGGAGATAGTGATGTTAAGCACCCTGGACCTTCTAAATTAATCGAGAATAATGAATGAAAAATTGTTTAAAGACCCACTTATTTAATAGTATAAAGGTTTGATAGAAATATTCACTTACGTTTATGTGTAAGTTTTCTAATTTGTTACTTTCATGATGGTACAGATCTAGGTAATATTCAAAACTTAAATTCTTCGTTATAGAGGAACCTAGGAACTAGCCGTGTTTCAAGAGATAAACACTATGGAAGTTCAGTGGTTCTAAATCTTGTTTCATCTGCGACTTTGTAGTGTATTGTGTTCTATGTAAAGAAGCAAGTTGGTCTAATTAGAGTAAGCAGAGTTGTGAAAGATACAGCTGGAAGATACAGTCTTCTACTATTCCGATGGTTTAGAGTGTGCGGACTGAATTGATTTCTTGCCACCCTTGTGCGTTTAATGAAATGAGAGGAGGGATGAAACAGGTCAGTAAGCTCCATGTGCCGGTTAAGTTCACTCAACCCTCACTCCACAGGGAATTCCAGAGTGCCCGTTCTAAACAGCCGCCTCAGAATAAAGTTTACACAAAGCGGAAAACACAGGAGCATTCTAATCTGCTTGGAGTTAAAACAAGTTCTTACTAAAGCAACAGAATTCGTAAGCGAGTGGTTAGCACCCGCGCTGCAAATTGGGAGGGCACCGTTTCAAATCCTGCCTCTGAGACTAGACGTCCTGGCCTCAGTACGTCCAGGCAGATGCCGGACTAACAATCCAAAATACACCACTACCGCTTCATGCGACTTTCTCTTTTATTCTTAGTTCGATGTTCATGCTACCATTCGACGCTCAACACCCTGTCGTTCCACACTAACCAACCTGTCATTCTACATTATTCATTTTGTCACTCTAAACTAATCCTGTTATTAGAAACTAATTTTAGTTGCAGATACCATCGTTAAATAAATGAAAATATGCCTAACTAAAGAAACAGCTCCGTTATCTATATAATAATTCACATGGCGATTTTTGTTGACATGTGTAAAACAAATGTAAAGTCATATTATGTCTTGTGTTAAGTATGATTGCTTCTGTTCACAAGTGTCTTGAGAAGCTAATAATCGCTTGACTGTTTAAGAAATGCTCCGCCGCTGTACCCGATCTCCAGTCAGATGAATCATATCCACGTTATCATATCTTTTTCTTTTAGGTATATATTATATTTTCCCATCTTCATCAAGGTATGATAAGTGACTTACCAAATTCTAGTTTACGCAATAAACGTTTGCGTATTGCATCTCTCACCTCCTCCTTGCATACTAATTGACTTGCCCGCATCTTTTTCTTTGGTTCATAACCCTAAGAGTATTTGATGATAATCTGAACATTGTGAGACGTGAAGCTCTCAGACATTTCGGGAACAAAGGTGGGCATATCTGAGAGCTAAATTTTAGGAAATTGAAACTAACAGTAAGATAAAAAATATTAGGGACTTGTGTAGGGGCATCCTTGACTTTAAGATGGGTTACCAGCCTGTAACTAAAATAGTAAAGGACGAGAAGAGTGACTTGGTTGAAGACTCCCACAGTATTTTGGCTAGGTGGAGGAAATGGGGTTAATGGTATTAGGCAGACAGATATACACACAGCAAAACCACTAGTGCCTGAGCCAAGTGCCTTTGAGGCTGAGTTGGATACTGAACAGATAAAAAGTCACATATCACTAGGTATTGATCAAATCCCATCAGAATTGTTTAAAGTGGGTGGAAGAACACTTCGCTATGAGATCCATAAACTTATTATTACTATTTGGAATAAGGAGGAATTGCTTGAAGAGAGGAAGGGGTCGATCATTCTACCTATCTATAAGAAGGGCGATAAAACAGATTGTAGTAATTATAGGGGCATATCACTTTTGCCAACTGCGTACAAAATTGTATCCATCATCCTGCTGTCAAGGGTAACTCAATATGCAGAGGAAATTATTGGGGATCATTAATGTGGATTTCGACGCAATATGTTAACTACTGATCATGTATTCTGCATTCATAACATACTTGAGAAGTAATGAGAATAAAATGAGGTTGTGCATCAGATATTTATAGACCAGCATTCATATGATTCAGTTAGGAGGGAGGTCTTGTATATATACTCATTGATTTTGGTATCCGCATGGAGCTGGTAAGGCTAATAAAAATGTGTCTCACTGAAACGTATAACAAAGTCCGGGTAGGCATGAATTTGTCTGACATGTTTCCTATTAGAAATGGTTTGAAACAAGGAGATGATCTATAGCCATTGCTTTTCAACTTTGCTTTAGAATACGCCATTAGGAGGATTCATGTAAACTACGATGGCTTGAAATTAAATGGTACATATCAGCTTCTGGTTTATGCTGATGATGTTAATATACTGGGAGGAAGCGTACTTAATATAAATGAAAATGCAGAAGCTTTGGTAATGACTAATAAGGAGACCGGACTAAAAATAAATGCTGATAAAAACTAGGTACATGTTCATGTCTCATGAGATCAGAATGTAGGACGAAGTCACAGTATGACGGTTGATAATAGTTCCCCTGAAGGGGTGGAAGAGTTCAAATTTTTGGAACAGCCTTAACAAATCAAAGTTCTGTTCAGGAAGAAATTAAGAGCAGATTGAAGTTGAGGAATGCTTGCTGTCATTCGGTGCAGAATCCTTTGTCTTCCAATTTGCTATCCAAAAATTTAAAAATTAAGAAACACAAAACTATAATTTTTCCATTTGTTTTGTATGGGTGTGAAACTTGGTCGCTCACATTGAGGGAGGAACGTAGGCTGAGGGTATTTGAAAATAGGGTGTTGAGGAGAATATTTGGGCCTAAGGGGGACGAATGACAGAAGAGTGGAGAAAACTACATAATGATGAGCTTACTGTTCTGTACTCGTCACCCAATATTGTTCGGGTGATAAAATCGAGAAGAATGAGATGGGCGGAGCATGTAGCGCATATGGGGGAGAGGAGAGGCGTATACAGGGTTTTGGTGGGGAAACCTGAGTGAAAGAGACCACTTGGGAGTCCCAGTCATAGATTAGAGGATAATATGAAGATGGATCTACATGAAGTGGAATGTGGGAGTATGGCCTGGATCGACTTGGCTCAGGATAGGGACAGGCGGCAGGCACTTGTGAATGCGGTAATGAAACCCTCGGTTTCCAAAAAAGGCGGGAATTTCTTGACTAGCTGAAAACCGGTTAGCTTCTCAAGAAGGTAAAGTAATTTATTCAGTCATACACAACATGTATATAGTCATTAATACAATGTTGGCAACATGTTTCGGTTCTCGTGAACCATCTTCAGGCCAATAATGTACGGACATGGTGCATTCAGTGAGTGCCCACATTACGGGATCCCATTTTGTTCACAAACAAGAAGGACTCTGCTCCATGGAGTAAGTAAGTAAATAATATTATTTGATGAGAAATGAAAATTTTTGCAATTCCTGTATGAAGTTGAAAGTCATTGTAGGAGGATGTAGATGAAGTTGTCACTGCATTTATTTAAGCACCACGATGTGAAGACGTACGGGGGACGTGAGGAATAACACAAAGAATTTTTAACTTTTCCGAATGGGGAAGTCGCCAGTATCCATTAAATAGGAAGCTTAGATGAGATCCAGAGCTGTTGAGAACGAAATGCTGGGTTACATTTTTCCACTCAAAGGGGCATAAAAAATAATGTGGATCTAATAGGAAAACTACATAAGAAGCTGTTCTTGCTTTGTATCTTTCATTTAATTCCATTATGGAGATCAAATTAAAAAAATTACGAAACAGACGGTACCTACTGAACGCATGGCATTAAGAAAAAAATACGCACGAAATGTATGACGGTATACATGACTAAATTATTCCAGATAGAGAAAGAGATGGACGATTGAAAATCAAACGTATCTGAGGTACAAGTATAGGAAGTTACCGATTGATGGAAATGTGCAAACATTTTGTAAAGCACTATGGAATTTTGTTAAAGTATATTATTCTGGCACGTAGCAGTGTGTAATGTTGTGAAATAGTACCGACCACCAACAATATTAAATATTGTTACATTCCAAAATGTCCCAATTTAGCCTGTATATTTAAGGTCGTGAAATTATCATCGCACGTAAAAAAGTTTTTTTAACGTGGTGCTGCGCCTTGGAGTTCATTTAACTTAGTCTTAATTTTACACCAAATGTCGTGACTGAAACACATGTACCTAGCCCGATTACTGCTAATAATTAGCAAACTGATAACTTAAAAATCACCACAATAAACTGGTTCTCTCACACAGGCGCTGATATTTCGTCTTCACCCTTGAACTGCGTGATTGGTAAGGGCACTCGTGACTGTCGACATGACGATAAAATGCACTGCCTTACCGCGGTACTTAGTGACATATGGGTACGATGAAAACAGCAATAAATCATAAGTAGACGGTGCAGTTAATAAGAAGATGTCTCGAGTCTGTGCACGCGAAACTGTAATGCAGATTCTCTGTCAAGGAAATGACATACAAATTCACATTTAGGCATACATTTCCAAAACATGAAGCCAATATAACTTAATTGGTATAGTGACTAGTCTCGAAGTTGGGCATTCGAGAAATCGTGGTTTAATTTCCGGCAGGGGCAGTGTATTTTTCCTGTATCCAAAGCGTTGCAACCGGCTCCGGAGTCCACCAAACAACCTGATTAATGTGTACCGGTGTAAGACGGTCTGGAAATGAAACTGACCACAACCCCTGCTGGTCACGAGGTTCAGAAAGTGTCTAGTGTACCGACACCCCTCCTTATATCTTCATGACATGCACAGACACACATTTTACTTCATCTGGACAGTCTGCATTGCCAGCCGCGTTAATTGGAGTGATATCTCCTCAGTTGACGAGAAACTGTTGTACTTCTGTCGTCAGTCAAACGGATGTTACTGACTCCCTGATTACCGCGTTACTAGAGAGAACGTGTATTACTCGCGCATCAGAACTTGCATGTGTCTCCCCCAGAGTTGGGCATCAAAACATTCGACACAGGTAGCTCCGCCAGCATTCCAAGGGCGCTTTGGCGTGTGTACGATCGATCATTTTTGACCACACAGTGGCGAATCAGTCAGGTGGAAAATCAATTGCATAGTTGAGCGAGATGTGAGTAACGAATTATAAATACTCGCCCTCAGGAAGTAGAACCAGTGACATCAATGTATACATTTTTACACGAGCCAACATTTACATGGGAATTCAAACTGTTATAATAGGATTATTGGCCAGCATTTTCAACACGTTGCAAACAATGATAACATTTCCCCTTTCTAGACCTTGTCCATTGTCTGCTATCATTCGACGTGAAATCGCTGTCTTCTGCGAAAAGACGGGGGTAGTTAGAAATTAGCAACGCTTTGGAAAAACCCGGTGATTTAGTTGCCTCCTCACAGAACACAATGCAAGAGTGTTTTTTTTAACGATGCTATTGGTTTCTAAAATGGAGGGTAGGGAAAAGTCGCCTAATATGGGGAGTTTTTTAACTGCTATTACACTTAGGAAAATGTAAAACTTTTCAAAACACAGGAATAACTTAATTTTATTAATGAAGAGGTCGTTGCTACATAAACATAATACATTATGAAAAGAAAAATGCGTGTAAAATTCGTTTCCGTAAAAGCTTCATCTCCCCAAATTAGGCGCATACGTGTTCCTAATGTAGGGAGGTGAGTGCGCCTAATCTGGGGAGGTGAATAATTTACAAAGAAAGTACAAAGAACAGTTACAAAGAACGAACAAATACAAATACAAAGGATACAAACTAAGAACAAAACAGTATTCATCCCTGACAAGGCTCACAAACAAAATCTTCCTCCATATCATCACAAAGTGTGTGCGCCCATCTGAAACATTTCGCACATTGTATCTAGTCTTCTCCATTGTGGTTTTTAGAGAAACGACCAATACAGAACACACAATCAGCGTCTTGTTACTCATCTTCCGTCGAATCGTCAGCGAAAGGAACAGCTAGGTCAGTGTCCGAATCTGATGGAGTGTCAGACAGAGCTGGATCCCGGCAAACCCTTCTCTTCCGTCTTTTTTAAGGACCAAGAAGGGCATTCGAAGCAAGCCGACTGGTTTTGGATTTAGTGGCCTGTTTTATTTTCTTTTTTTTTTGAGTTGCCTCAACAAATATTTTGTACTCGTTATTTTGTTTGCTGTTCCACCACGAGGATTTGGCTTTAGGATCAGACTTGGCACAGGGTTGATATCTGACGATCGGAGAGCCTCAGCAGAAGTGAATGGCGAAAAATTAGCAGAACTGAATGATGACTGGTCGCTGGCCTTTATCAAAGCAGGATGGTTCACATGAGCAGCACATGAGAGGGAAATCATATGGTCTGAAGATGTTCTTGTCACAAGGAAAGAGGCCTGTCGCCCGGAAGCCATTAGCCGCCATTTCGCCTGTTACAGCTCTCTTGTTTGCATTACCGAATAGTTCGCCAATGTGGTAGACGGCGACGACTCGCCCTGGGTGTGAACGGAGTCATTTTTCAATTTCTTGGCAGCAGAATGTTTTCGGGCGCCCCATGAAAGCTTTATCTAAGGGTTGCATTTTGTGGCTGCTGTGAGGCGGGAGGCAAATGATGTAAACATAATTCTCTCGAGCTAAAGTAATGACCTCCAGGTTCCTGGTATGTGAACAGTGCCCGTGCAGTACTAAGATAACTGGATCGTCTTTTGTCGGCTTTGTATGTTTGCTGAAATGAAGAAACCACTGGGAAAAAAATCTCGCTCTGTATCCACCCCGAGGGATGACACACGTGGATTGATCCAGGAGGTGTGACATTCATCAGTTCTTGTTTCATATTTTTTCTTGGAAATGCATGTAACGGAGGAATGAAGTGTCCAGTTGGACTCATACAGGTGACGACTGTCACAAGAGATCCCCGTTCTGCGGATTGGAGAGAATTAATCTGACGCTTGCCTTTCAGTCCTAATATTTTCGTGTGTTTGTGCTGTACAATAGTGATGCCGGTTTCGTCGCTGTTGTAAAGTCTTGCAGGATTATGTTGGTGTCCACTGCGGGTTCGTAGATTTAAAAAAACTGAGCTGCTGATTCAGGAGTGAAACCCCTCGCTCTTCCGAGAGTGAAAGATCTTCAGGGGTTCTAACTGAAATTTGTGGATGACGACGTAGGAAAATTTTCAACCATTTCCTTCCAGCCTTTTTATTTCTCTTGCAAAATAGGTTTTTAATTCCGTTTCTTACAGCAAGTTGGTAAGTGAGACTCATGACGTCTGCCATTGTCAAGCCAGAACCTTCTTTCCATCAAAAGACAGTGCTCAGCCAGATCATTTTCTGCCTCACAAGGAAGAACTTGCTTCCTACCAAGTTTTGTTTTTACTGTTTCACTTGAGCTTTTCTACTGTCTTTAACATAACGCTCTAGTGTTGTTTGTGGTATGTTGAAAACTCTGGATGCTTTGTAGCTGCCCATCTCCCTGTTCCTTATAGCCTCAATAGCTGCATTTATTCTTTCGGGGTCCCACTTTTTTCCTTTGAGCCATCTGTAATATTATATAACCCAGAAGCAATAAATCACAAGGTACTGTTCCTAATATGGGGAGCCCCATATTAGGCTCATCAATCCTCCCCATAATAGGCGCAAACAGGTGCTCGAGAAAATGGGTGAATAAAACAGAACGATATAAAATTCTACCAATGAACCAAAGCAAGTGTTTAAGATTACACTTAACAGAGAACTGAGTACCAAACTAATTCAGAAAAATAGCGTATCTTCAACGGCTCATGAGTCACACTTTAGCGATAAGCTAAAATTTCACAGCGCACCAAAACAAAGACGCCCAGTCAGTACTGAGGTCCTGAGCAACTGACCGTTTATACTTTGATTACAAGGACCAGCCTCATCTGCTTGATGATTTACACTCTTAAGCAGAGAACTCAGCACCTCCTGGTATGAAATAATGCACCTCCCCATATTAGGCGACTTTCCCCTATGTAGAGTAGTTGGGACGTGAATTAATTACTTAATGAGTGAGTGTTTTAATTGATGAATGATACTGACAGCGGAAACCCGAAGTACTTAGAGAGAAACCTGTCCCATTGCCAATTTGTTCATCACAAGTCCCACATAGATTGGTTTGGGGAGGGTCAGCCGGGCCTCCACAGTGATAAACAGGCAAATAACCTTCGGAACCATCGCACAGCCGTGACACGATGAACCGATCTACTTTACACTCTCCGTGGTGCTTTAATTACCCCACCGAAATCATCCACCTTCTGATCAGCCTAATGCACATTTCCTCGATAAGTACTTATTTTTTTTCTTTTACTCTTAAATTACACCATTCCTTGTCCTCTTCTTTGCAGTGTTTTGGCTCCGCCAATTCTTCCGCCTTCCGTTGGCCGGCTCCTTTTCTGTCCCTACAACTATACCATGTTTTTCGCGCTGTAAAGAAACCAAATCTCACAAAATTCAACTTTTCGGGATGCAGAATAGGTTTCTTTCTATTCTTCCGTGGAAAGGAGTACCCTATCTGCCTTATGCGCTCATGAGCGACAGAATCATGTTGCTTGTGAGATTTGAGGTCCTCAAGGAGTAACTATGAAAATTACTGTGCGCTGTATTATGACGCCGTGTAATGGTGAAGAAACATACGGAAGTTTCCGAGGGAGTTAATTACTACATCCATATTTAGATATATCAAGGCAGTTCCTTCCAGAGAAACGTCGGCAAATCGCTATCAAAATAGGCTGCATCACTTCCCAGAATATCGCAGTCTAGGTTATGTGTGGATTGAAGGCACCCAATGACATAATGTAGCTTTTCTTTTATTTTTAAGCGTTTTCCAAAATTGCGAAAAGCATCTATTAGCTTCATCATGTCCGTCTGTCCGTCCGCATGAAACAACTCGGCTGCCTCTGGACGGATTTAATTTGATATTTGAGTATTTTTCGAAAAAATATACCGAGAAACTTCAAGTTTCTTTAAAATCTGACGAGAATAACGGGTACTTTGCAAAAAGATCTATGTATGTTTAAGATAATATCTCGTTGAATTCTTCTTGTAATGAGAAATTTTAGGGACAGCATTTTTAGAGAAAATCAAAACATCGTTTATTTTCAATACCTTTTTCTTGTCGAAAATCGTGAGGTAATGTGGATAAATATGGTTGTCCGACAGGCCACAGATGGCAATATAGTACGGTACATGCTAATTGTATACTGGATTATTAAGTTCTACAGACACACTCAGAATATATAATAGTTATTGCTTCTCTATGGTAACAAATTTTACGCGATCGCGACACAGTGTTACCTTTGTACTTACATTGCCTGTATTTTTGCTTTTAAGGAAGCATAAATACAGGCAACCCTTGCGATCAGATCTGTTTCCTTGTTATGACGCAGTATAGAAATGAACGAAGATATTTCTTTCTTTTCAAGTATCGATTATTATTTCAATACATTCTGTTCTATAGCTGCAGATTGGGGGGCAAGTGACATACGCAGTTTTGTGTAAAAGAAAGGCTTGAATTTCATGTGTTAATATTTGGTTTCTTGGCTGCAGGAAACGGCTGGGTGGCTTGGAGAAACGACTCCTTCCCTAACCACTTTGTGGAGATGATCTTCGAGTTTCATCAGATTCGAAATTTCAGCTCGCTTCACATATTTACCAATAATTTCTTCACGAAGAATGTTCAGGTAATGTAGCAAGATTGAGGATAAAAGGTGTCACATTAAATAAATACTGGCTGGCTGAAGGGATAATGCTTCTGACTTACATTAAGGAGGAGACTGGTTGCAATTTCCGCCGGGTCATTCACTATCCTGACTGACGGTTTACGTGGTCGTCCCATGTCTGACCAGGCAACTCAGAGCATATACAACGATTTTCTTGCAAACCCTTTTCAATTCACCAAAAGTTGCCCTATCACTCCACTCCATACAGTCAGATTTACTGGCAGTGTTGTGTATTAAGCCGATCCCGATATCTGCACGCTCTAAAGCGTAGGTGTGCGGTCACTTGCTTGCTGGGATTGCGGGTTCGAATCCTGCCGGTGGTATGGATGTCTCTGTCTTTTTATTTTATGTGTTGTCAGGTAGAAGTCTCTGCGACGGGCCGATCCCTCGTCCAGAGGAGTCCCTCCGAGTGTGGTGTGTCCAATTGAGTGTGATTTTGGAACTTCAATAACGAAGAGCCCACAAGGGCTGTCAAGTCACGAAAAATAAAGTTGTACCACGTATATTCAGTCACAGACAGAAATCTTATATGAAATTAAATTCTGCCAGAATTATATTTTATTTGAAACTTTCGTGGTATTGAATATTAATATTACGTTCTTTTGGAATGTGACAACATATATATTGTTATAAATAAACCAATGATTTATTGGGCTGTTCCACATCTTCTACCCTGAATAAGGAAGCAGCAATTACGTGTGCATGTTGGTAGTTCTCTGTCAAACTCAATTGTGTCACATCTCGGGAGGTCGTAACACCACCACTCACTTCCGTGAGAACCACAAATGTCACATGTCATGTGTTTTTCACTTGCCTATAGCTATCCATCTTCTTCTTCCTCTATCTGGTGACTAGTGCAGCACACTTTGTAACCTGTCCTCTTCCTTTCGCTCAGTTTGGCCATAATATTTCAGCAGTTTATTTTCAGTTTCGTATCACTGACGCAGTAAAATTCATTTCTTGACATAATAATTCATTCTTCTGTCTTTCATTGTCATCAGAAGACACGTCAAGTCATCAAATTCAACGGTTCACACTTTACTCCTCACTTGAATAAAATTCCGTCAGATATTCAGTAATTAATACATGGCTTAAAGCTTAAGATATAGAAGTACGCAATTATAATTATCATAAAACCTGCATGCAGTTGCAGAAAGTCCTTAGATTTTTCTATTTTGTGTAATCTGAACTTTATTTTTTTTAAGTATGGCAATTGCAGTGTTCTAGGATCAACTTAGAGCGGGTTTATTTTACAGAAATGAGTCTCATGCATTATATGGCGTCGAAATTTTATAATTATTGATCAGTAATGAATTAGGAAGAATTTTTAAAAAGCCTGTGATCACGTAAATGTACATTCCCAGCATCTGCCTAGAAGCACAGAGGAAAACACGTGTAATTGCTGTCAGGATAGTCGGTGCCCTACCTGAGATTAGAGCTTGGTACGTTCCAAGCACAAGTCTGATGCATCACTACCACGCCAGCTCGCTAGTGAAGTAATTTCAGGAATGCCAAGGAACATGTAATACAAAATTGTCTGTAGTCCGGTGTACGCATGCTCTTAAATTCGGCCATAACATTGCTGACTGGCCTGTATTAACCTTTTAAAGACTACTGTTCACGTGATGCACCACCATTTTAACATTCAACAACTGTACGTTCTGCCCACATTATATTTATGTGTTTTGTATTTATCTGAGAACAAACAGCGACTTGTGCCACTTACAGCATAAACTGATTGGTTTTTATAACCCAGATGGAAAGTGTTTACAGCGCGGTAC
>Ga0268261_10002067_pt1 | contig 14285 bp, 11 predicted proteins | sample TergutNc150P1_FD_190353 | JGI IMG/M metagenome (GOLD analysis project Ga0268261, IMG submission 190353) | Nasutitermes corniger P1 segment gut microbial community from laboratory colony in Florida, USA - Nc150 P1 (SPAdes) (version 2) | ecosystem: Host-associated > Arthropoda: Insects >... | reverse complement strand
CATTAAGAGTCGTAAATATGTGATGTTTGGCTTGCAAGTTAATTGTCATTGTTGTACAGTTGTATACCAAAATATAACACAATCAGTTGAAACACACTCTAAGGAATTTTATTTTAACTGTGAACTAAAATATAGAAGAAACATGAGTGACAAGATAAAGCGTGGAGTTAAATTAGGGGAAAAACATGGTGTTCACAAAACTGCATGATGGTAAATTTTATACATTGAAAAAGAGTTTACTAATAATACTGTTATATTTTTACATTGCATTCAGCTCATACCACGCAGTAAACACACTCTGTCTCACTTATAAAATCCAACCAGTTAATGTTCTATAGGGAAATTATCAGTTGGTTTTCCTCATGTCAATACAGAACACATAAATAAACCTTGTGGGAAGCTGCTGGTACATAGAGTAACAATTGGGCTGTAAAGGGTTAAATTTCTCTTAAAAATACCAATCAGTTAATACTGTAAATACATAAATGTACATAAAATTAAGAGTATTATTAGTACACTATCATTTAATGTATAAAACTTATCGTTGTGCAGATCCGTGAACACCATATTTTTCCCCTAATTTAACTCCACGCTTTTTCTTGTCACTCATGTTTCTTCCATATTATACTTCACGGTTAAAATAAAATTCCATTCAGAGTGTTTCAATTAATTGTGTTATAGTTCGATATACAATTGTAGACCATTACAATTAACTTGCAATCCAAAACACACATATTTCCGTCTTTTATATATATATATATATACTCTTGCAGTTTGTGTTGTGTTGTTTTCCGCAGGCAGACACAATGCAATGTTACAACTGCAACCAGCAGACTATTGCTAAATGTCAACAATCAATTTATTGTGTCATAAGGACTTCATTGTAAACAAGTAGCCACCATATTCTTACGAGCTCAGTAAGAGAATATTATTGTAGTGTGCGACATGTGCCTTTGTCATGGTACTTTTACAGCACTGCGTTGGATGAACAAATTAAGTCCTGAAACTCTAATTGTATTGTCATAATTCAGTATAAACTTCAGTAAATTCATTGGTGTCTGTACTGTCATGATTAATTGCTGTGGTCTAGTGGATAGCTCTGCTGCATGTTCAGCAGTTGGCACATTACTTTAAGTCCAAGACTGTTGCTGAAGTGATAAAGATTTGCATTAGTTACCTCAGTTTTTTACAGATGGCATCACTGACTGGGCCATTACGTTTGCTTCTACAATCCTTCCGATTTATTATTCACTAATCATCCTGTCAGTTGATGCGGTTTATTGTGTGGTTTTGAAAACATCATTCAAGAAGCCAAGAATAATAAGTAAATAAATAAATACTGTGTGCTGCAGGATTTGACTGAGGGAGATTCAGAAAGTATCTAATAAATTGAAACAGCTGTATGTTGAAATGTGCAGTTCAAAAGAGAAACTTCTGGCAACACTGAAGTGTGAAGAGAAGGCAAGAATAATCCCACCACACTTCTGGACATAGAAACCGAGAAATTAAAGAAGGAACAAGCAGACTTAGAGACTGAGTTTCAGAAGGTAAGTTTTACTGTAGCAGTATTGGACATTGCAACTACAACTAATCTACTGTGTGGTGAAACATTGATAGACAAGCGGCCGATAAACATTGACCACTTTTATTGAAAATTTTTACCGTATACACACAAGTCTACAATTTGGCCCTGTTCTCAGTTAATTAAATCTGTTCCTTACATCCATTTCCCTTTCCATCAAAATCCATTCTAATAATATCCTCACATACATGACTGCCACTTGAATGTCAAAGAGGAGAGGCTACTTAAGGGAAAAGATGAATAACAATTATTGTGCCATAAACAGCTCACAGAGCTGCTGACATCCCCACATTCAACAGATGTTGAGGAATTGAGGAGAGCTTCGGAAATGTAAAAGGAGAAAGTAGGAGCTCTGGAGATGAGTTTGCAAGCAGCCCGGGAGGAGGTTAGTGTTTACGTGGCGACTGTTAGAAAGGAGATTGAGAGGGGTGAGTGGAGCCATAAAGTAGACATTTTGTGTGTGACGTTGAAAGCCTGTGTAGAGTTTGAGTGAAATGTTGCACATATTGGCTTCAGATCAGTTAGTCTGGGGCCAATGCATATATCTTCTGAAGCCGTCATCCGATTGTTGTTATATGCTTGTAGGGTTTCTTAATGTGGGAAAATGTAAAGGCTGTCCCATTTCATGCCAAGCAGACATAAAGTGAAGTAGAGTTATAGCTCTTTGTATACATGACCTCAGTACTGGAATGGGTTGGCGGTCAGCGCCACACCCTGGCCACATCATCTTCAGGAATCAGACCCAGTTATCATTGTACAGGTGGGTGGTTGGGCCTCAGAGTTTTTCTTGGTGGCTCCAAAAATCTTGCCCCCAGCAGCATTTGAACCCCAGAATATCCAGCCTGTTGTGAGTCACCATGCTGACCGTGCTATATTGGCCCCCTGTAAACATGAATGGGATTAGTAAAAATAGGATTGGTTATTGCAATAAAATATACGCTTTTGTTTCACCTGTTCCACTTTAAAGGATCCCAAGACCCTGGGGTAAATGGACCACAGCACTGTAGTTAATCCCAATGTCTGTTATGTTATCTGAGGCAAACTGGAAAGAATAAAACTAAATTGTCTTCTGTATTTAGACAAAGAGACCCATCAAAAGCTGATCAATATTCTTCAGTGAACTAGCTATTCAGAATGGTTACTTTTGTATTCAGCATGATATGTTAGTTATGCTTGATTATCATTATATTTACTTTATTTATTATTCATTCAACAACAATGTAAAAATCTCAGTTTATTCTATGTCAAGTGATGTATCGGTTGATGAGTGATGGATTGGAAAGGACGTTATTGTCCTTTAAATTGAGGTACCGTCCTGATTTTTACATGACGAAAATTTTTAAAAGGTGTTGAACTCAATTTTTTAAGTCATGTTTCTTCTACAGCCAAAATGATAGATCTGCAGTACCTGCAGTTCAGTCCTGCAGTGAGTGATGGCTCTTGTTACTGAATGCAGATCACAAAGAGTGTAATTTTTTGTTTTGAATTTGCAAATTCTGTAAAAAATCTCATAATTATGTGTAAGCATTTTGGGCAGTGTGCACTTCCACTCATAAAACTCTTACACATCTATATATGATTCACAATAAATATTAGCAGTTCTTCATAATGCTATGCACTGCTATTTACAGTTTTAAGGCTCTTATTGTATAACTAACAGTATGCTGTCTGTATGTCTGTTCCTTCTATTAAGTGTTTAAATTTAAGATTAAAAGAATGGTTTTTCAGAAAAATTAGAATAAACATTGTGAATTAGAGGTCAAAAAATTGGACTGTGGTTTGGATGACTAGTTATGTGTTGCATCCATCTTCTGCCCAATAGCAATATGTGATTTATCAATAGGTAATAAATTGGTTGGAGCATGATGCTGACTGACAGACTGCCATCTGGTGCTGAGAAACAAAATTAATGATTGTATTTCGACTCTTCTTTATACATTTATAATATCATGTGAAGTTAGGCCCAACGACAATTTTACATCTACCAACAATAACAAAACGTGGCATTTGTGTTAACTTCAGAAATGCAGATAAAACTAGCACTATGTAATGTAGAGGACTGTAATTGGATATGGCAATATCTTCAAGAAAAGAGCAACAGCTTTTAGAGCAATCCATGTTGGTTGCATTAGGAATGTAAAATATGTGGCAAGTGTAACGTGTAATGCATTGTTTATGATTTACAATTTGTAAACTGAATGGGAAGTACAGCCAAAGTACATTAATCTGACCCACATGGGACTGAAGATGTGCCTAATTATCAAATGTTTCAAATTATCAGATGGTAACTATATTAACGTCAGTCCTAACAGGTAAATTTTCGTTCTGTTCCTCTAGTTTGGCTGCAAAACGAATCACAGCACTATTCCATTTGTATATCTCCTTCATCTGTTGATTCAGGGTCGTCAGGTTTTGTGTTTTCTGGGGTCATCATAGCTGATGCAGTTGGTGGTGTATGAAACAAGCGGTTGGCAGTTAACACAGCAGTGTATGTACAAACATCCTCTGAGGCTTTTTGAACATATCCCTGATATCTGCATGTTTCACTGTTATGTTCCTGCTCCGTACCTTTGGAAAAGCAAATCTTCCAATCTTGGGACAACTGCGCTCATATGTTGGTATATCAGGATGGATATATTTCTTGAAAAAAGTATTTAAACTGCAACATCCAGAGGGTTGCGTTACGCCCGTCCTATATATAGGACGGACGGTTCTTAAAGGTTATTTATGATATTAGCAATTATCAAATCGAATGACATTTGGTCAAGTAATCCTTTAATAAACATTAGTGGTATGACAATGTCAGTCCTGCCCAACAATAATAAGTGGGCCAGTCAAACACCAATATATAATTCTCCAGTCTGCCACACACACACATGTCAACATGTAACAATTTGTATAAATTGTTATAACGCTTGCCAGCAATCCAACAGTTATGGCTGTACAGTTGGTAAATTGCAAAAAAAATCTTGCCGATAGTGTTGCCATCTATGGTCGAGGCCGAGAACTTTTGATACCACCCACGTATTGTAGAAAACTGCAATGGAGAAACGTGTAGACATGTTTGGGATAATAATATTAAAGTCGATATACGACAAATTTTGCTTCTTTTAATTAAGTTGTTTTGGTTCTTTAACCCTTTAAACGCCGAGTTTAATCTCATTTGCCATTTTCTGGCATTAGTGGGAGCTCACCATATATTCCACGTTAGCAAGATAAGGTTTAAACATACAATCTTGTTAACTCCGTAAGAGTAGGCAGTGTCATGAGTGGCTTTTCTATGTAAGTGAGCACAGTGAATGCAGGTAGTTATGGCAGTTATACGTTGTGATGTGTTTTATGGTGAAAATGTGAGTTGTTAATTGTAGACTGGATTAAAAACAGTTTGTACTGTGATACTGTTCGGTACCAAAGCTTACTGTACAGTTGCTGTTTGTGGCGAACGTACTTTAATTTTTAAAAAGACAGTGCGCAATAAACTGAATCACGTGATATTCTCTAAACATTACACAACATTTGCCTTTGATGTTTTTTTTATAATGATAGCGTATCTGAAGACTGCAAGCTGTATTTAAGCAATAAACATGTCACTCTAAGCTGCTTATCTCAACTCAGTACTGTCCATCATTGTGATAATCAGTACAGCTATGTGTCAACACAATGACACTGCACAGTGTAACGTTTTTTTTAAAATCAATCATGATTCACACAAAATGCTGCTATTTTAATTTACTGCTGTATCTGACATCTCCCCCACTAGCAGCTGGTCAAATTACGTATCGTACTATATACAAATAAGTACATACAGGAAAGTCTGTACAACTGTCCCACCCTTCCGGGTGGCAGTATAATTGATGGTGGTGAGCGTCACACCCCTGCCACTTTATCTGCCGGTCTTATTGGAAGAAAGGCTCCGTAGTCTCCTGTTCCGATTTGCAAGCATAGGGCAAGAGAAAATTCTCTTGCCATTGATAGACATCGATCTTAATTCCCTCAGTTTTCTTGTCTGTAGCCTTGTCACTGTAATGACTGAGCTGTCCGGGTTCCCGTCAGCACAATGTACGTAGTTAGTATAATGAAACAATCTTTATGTTGAACTGAATTCTGTCTCTCTCTGCCACTGAAGTTACTTCATACATCGTGGTAACTTGTGGTTAGTGTCTAAATATATCAAGAATTACCTTACTACTGCATAAAAGCCATAGTTTTTGAATATGGTACACTGAAATCAAATGTTTGCACATTTTTTAATACAATTTTAATATTAATTTATTTGCAGTTGTTTTCACAATTTTTATTTTATTCTCCAGTTCGTCTTCATATCTAACCTGCATTTTCAGCTCATTCATATACAAAATGTTACTTATTTTCCTCACAGTTTTATCTACTTAATATCCACAATCAGCTCTGTTCAGCTCATGTGTTAATGCAACAAGTGCTGTACAGAACAGTAACGGAGAAATAGAGGCCCCTGGAATATTCTCAATAAGTACTGTACAGAAGAGTAATGATGAAATAGAGTCCCCCTGGAATATTCTCAATAAGTGCTGTACAGAAGAGTAATGGTGAAAGAGAGTCCCCCTGGAATATTCGCGATAAGTGCTGTACAGAAGCATAATGGCAAAAGAGAGTCCCCCTCGATTATTCGAATTAAGTGCAGTACATAAGAGTAATGGCGAAAGAGAGTCCCCCTTGATTATTCTCAATAAGTGCTGTACAGAAGAGTAATGGCGAAAGAGAGTCCCCCTGTAATATTCCTCATCTTATTTGGATGGGTTGTGACTGCATTGCTTTCTGCTTTGTTTTAAATGTAGACTTGTGTTCCATTTCTCTCTTGATAATTTACAAAATCTAACAATTTTACTGTTCACTCTTACCAATTGTATTGACTGTATACTGAGCTATGTGAAATGCTGCCAAATGTTCCTGGTAATGAAGTCCTTAAATTCATGTTCCTCATCTTGCAGTTCTCATATATTGTTTTGATACCATTAATTGATCATTGCAACGTTTACATCCAAGGTGACATCATTTTTGCTCTGTTGGTAGTCAGTTGTACTCTTCCATAGTTGCGGAGATCCTTGTGGGTGTCCTACTAATGGTCTTGTACATGATTGTTAAGCACTTGATAGGTGGCTAGATCCTGACTTACTTGTTGTCTCCTGATTTTGGTAACAAATAAGTTATTCCTGCTGGTAGCCATTCTGTACCTTCTCTGAGTTCTCCTTTAGTACGTTAAAGATTTTTTTTTTTTGTAATATTCATTTGGTCAGCTGGGAACGCTTTAAGCCAGTTATTTTGTATTTGACTACTTCAAGGAAATTTAAATTTGTGAGCTTTTGACAAAATTGGAGCGATTCCATATTCTGTAAAGCATCCAAATCATATTACTTATTTTCCTTCTCTCTTCTTATCTATTCTGCTCTTTCATTATGCTGTGCATTTCTCCACACAGTGACTTCCAGTAAGGCTCTACTTATGTCATAGATTTGGGTTCTCTGACCTGCATATTCTTTGTTCCCAAATACCACATAGCCACTAAGTGACGTGACCGAGGGCAAAATTCCAATAGAAATGCTGCCATTAAATTTTCTAACAACTTCAGTCTGCACTTGGCGGCTCGCCATTACTTTCGTAATGACTGAAGCATTCAGTTGGCTTGAGAATATAAAAAAATATTGCTTCATTGAAAAGGGAAATTGTTGGTGCTAAAGCAACATTGCTTGTGAATGTAGAGGCATTAAGAGACGTAAATATGTGACGTTTTGCTTGCAAGTTAATTGTCATTGTTGTACAGTTGTATACCAAAATATAACACAATTAATTAAAACACACTCTACGGAATTTTATTTTAACTGTGAACTAAATTATAGAAGAAACATGAGTGAAAAGAGAAAGTATGGAGTTAAATTAGGGGAAAAACACTGTGTACACGAAACTGCACGACGGTAAATTTTATACATTGTAAAAGAGTGTACTAATAACACTGTTAAATTTTTACATTGCATTCAGCTCATACCGCGCAGTAAACACACTCTGTCTCACTTATAAAATCCAACCAGTTAATGTTCTATAGGGAAATTATCGGTTGGTTTTTCTTATGTCCATAAAAACACATAAATAAACCTTGTGGGAAGCTGCTGGTACATATAGCAACTATTGGGCTGTAAAGGGTTAAATTTCTGTTATAAATACCAATCAGTTAATAATGTAAGTACATAAATAAACATAAAATTAACATTATTATTAGTACACTCTCATTCAATGTATAAAACTTATCGTTGTGCAGTTTCGTGAATACCATGTTTTTCCCCTATTGTAACTCCACGCTTTCTCTTGTCACTCATGTTTTTCTATATTTTACTTCACGGTGAAAATAAAATTCCATACACAATATTTCCCTTAATTGTGTTATAATTTGATTTACAAGTGTACAACAATGACAATTAACTTGCAAGCCAAAAATCACATATTTTTGCCTTTTATGTATATATACACATGCAGTTTGTGTTGTGTTCTGCAGGCAGATACATAACAATGTTACAACTGCAGCCAGCAGACAATAGCTAAATGTCAACTATCAATTTATTGTGTCACAAGGACTTCATTGTAAACATGTAGCCACCTTGTACTTAAGAGCTCAGTAAGAGAATGTTAATGAAGTGTGGGACATGTGCCTTTGTCATGGTACTTTTACAGCACTGCGTTGGATGAACTAATTAAGTCCTGAATCTCTAATAGTATTGTCATAATCCAGCATAAACTTCAGTAAATACATTGGTGTCTGTACTGTCGTGATTAATTGCTGTGGTCTAGTTGATAGTTCTGCTGCATGTTCAGCAGTTGGCACATTAATTCCAAGACAGTTGCTGCAGTGATAAAAATTTGCATTAGTTGCCTCAGTTTATGTACAGATGGCATCACAGATTGGGCCATTGCGATTGCTTCTACATCACTTCCGATTTATTATTGACTAATTATCCTGTCAGTTGATGTGGTTTATTGTGTGGTTTTGAAAACATCATTCAAGAAGCCAAGAATAATAAGTAAATAAATAAATACTGTGTGCTGCAGCATTCGACTGAGGGAAGAACAGAAAGTATCTGATGAATTGAAACAGCTGTATGTTGAAATGTGCAGTTCGAAAGAGAAATTTCTTGCAACATTGCAGTGTGAAGAGAAGGCAAGAATAAACCAACCACACTTCTAGACATAGAAACCGAAAAATTAAAGAAGGAACAAGCAGACTTAGAGACTGAGTTTCAGAAGGTAAGTGTTGCAGTAGCAGTATTGGACATTGCAACTACAACTAATCCACTGTGTGGTGAAACATTGATAGACAAGCGGCCGATAAACATTGCACACTTTTATTGAAAATATTTTACCTTATACACAAAAGTCCAAAAATTGACCCTGTTCTCAGTCAATATATTCTATTCCTTACATACATTTCCCTTTCCATCAAAATCCATATTAATATTATCCTCACATACGTGACTGCCACTTGAATGTCAAAGAGGAGAAGCTACTTAAGGGAAAAGATGAATAACAATTATTGTGCCATAAACAGCTCACAGAGCTGCTGACATCCCCCCATTCAACAGATCATGAGGAATTGAGGAGAGCTTCGGATATGGAAAAGGAGAAGGTAGGAGCTCTGGAGATGAGTTTGCAAGCAGCCCGGGAAAAGGATAGTGTTTACGTGGCGACTGTTAGACAGGAGATTGAGAGGGGTGAGTGGAGCTGTAAAATAGACATTTTGTGAGTGATGTTGAAAGCCTGTGTAGAGTGTGAGTGAAATGTTGCACATATCGGCGTCAGATCAGTTAGTCTGGGGCCAATGCATATATCTTCTGAAGCCGTCATCCGATTGTTGTTATATGCGAGTAGGGCTTCTTAATGTGGGAAAATGTAAAGGCTGTCCCATTTCGTGCTAAGTAGACATAAAGTGAAGTAGAATTATAGCTCTTTGTATACATGACCTCAGTACTGGAATGGGTTGGCGGTCAGTGCCACACCCTGGCCACTTCATCTTCAGGAATCAGACCCAGTTATTGTTGTACAGGGGGGTGGTTGGGCCTCAGAGTTTTTCTTGGTGGCTCCAAAAATCTTGCCCCCAGCAGCATTTGAACCCCAGACTATCCAGCCTGTAGTGAGTCACCATGCTGACTGTGCTATATTGGCCCCCTGTAAACATGAATGGGATTAGTAAAAATAGGATTGGTTATTGCAATAAAATATACGTTTTTGGTTCACCTGTTCCACTGTGACGGATCCCATGACCCTGGGGTAAAATGACCATAGCACTGTAGTTAATCCAAATATCTGTTATGTTATCTGAGGCAAATGGGAAAGAATAAAACTAAAAATGTCTTCCGTATTTAGACAAAGAGACCCATCAAAGGCTGGTCAATATTCTTCAGTGAACTAGCTATTCAGAATGGTTACTTTTGTATTCAGCGTGATATGTTTGTTATGCTTGATTTTCATTATATTTACTTTAGTTATTTTTCATTCAACAGCAATGTAAAAATCTCAGTTTATTCTATGTCAAGTGATGTATTGGTTAATGAGTGATGGATTGGAAAGGACGTTATTTTCCTTTAAGTTGAGGTACCGTCCTGATTTTTACCTGACAAAAATTTTTAAAAAGATGTTGAACTCAAATTTTCAAGTCATGTTTCTTCTACAGCCAAAATGGTAGCTCTGCAGGACCTGCAGTTTAGTCCTGCAGTAAGTGGTGGCTCTTGTCACTGAATGCAGAGCACAAAGAGTGTTATTTTTTGGTTTGCATTTGCAAATTCTGTAAACAAATCTCATCATTATGCGTAAGCATTTTGGGCGGTGTGCACATCCACTCATAAAACTTTAACACACCTTCATATGATTCACATAAATATTAGCAGTTCCTCATAATGCTATGCACTGCTATTTACAGTTTTAAGGCACTTATTATGTAACTAACGGTATGATGTCTGTGTGTCTGTTCCTCCTATTAAGTTTTTAAATATAAGAATACAGGAATGGATTTTCAGAAAAATTAGAATAAACATTGTGATTTAGAGGTCAAATAATTGGACTGTGGTTTGGATGACCAGTTATGTGTTGTGTCAACCTACTGCCCAATAACAATACGTGATTTTTCCATTGGTAATAAATTGGGTGGAGCATGATGCTGACTGACAGATTGCCACCTGGTGCTGAGAGAGACAGTTAATGAATGTATTTCCACTCTTCCTTATACATTTATAATATCATGTGAAGTTAGGCCCAACGACAATTTTACATCTACCAACAATAACAAAACTTGGCATTTGTTTCAACTTCAGAAATGCAGATGAAACTAGCACCATGTAATGTAGAGGATTGTAATTGGATATGGCAATATCTTCAAGAAAAGAGCAACTGCTTTTAGAGCAATCCAAGTTGGTTGCATTAGGAATGTAAAATATGTGGCAAGTGTAACATGTAATGTGTAGATTGTAATTTACAATTTGTACACTGAATGGGAAGTACAGCAAAAGTCCATTAATCTGACCCGCATGGGATTCTACAAGTGCCGAATTGTCAAATGTGTCAAATTATCAGACTCTAACTATATTAACGTCAGTCCTAACAGGTAAATTTTCGTTCTGCTCCTGTAGTTTGGCTGCACAACTAATCACAGCAGTATTCCATTTGTAAATCTCCTTCATCTGCTGATTCAGGGTCGTCAGGTTCTGTGTATTCTGGGGTCATCATAGCTGATACAGTTGGTGGTGTAGGAAACAAGCGGTTGGCAGTTAACACAGCAGTTTATGTACAAACATCCTCTGAGGCTTTTTGAACATGTCCCAGAGATCTGCATGTTTCACTGTTATGTTCCCACTCCGTACCTTTGAAAAAGCAAATCTTCCAGTCTTGGGACAACTGCGCTCATATGTTGGTATATCAGGATTGATATATTTGTTGAAAATGTGTATAAAAGGCAACATCTGTAGCGTAGCGGTACGCCCGTCCTATATATAGGACGCACGGTTCTTAAAGGTTAATTATGATATTAACAATTATCAATTCGAATGACAGTCAGTCAAGTAATCCTTTAATAAACATTAGTGGTATGACAATGTCAGTCCTGCCCAACAATACCAAGTAGGCCAGTCAAACACCAATATATAATTCTCCAGTCTGCCACACACACATCTCAACATGTAACTGTTTGTATAAATTGTTATAATGCATGCCAGCAATCCAACATGTGTGGCTGTACAGTTGGTAAAGTGAAAAAAAAAATCTTGCCGATAGTGTTGCCATCTATGGTTGAGGCCGACAACTTTTGAGACCACCCACGTACTGTAGAAAACTGCAATGGAGAAACATGTAGACATATTTGGGATAATAATATTAAGGTCGATATACGTCAAATATTGCTTCTTTAAATTATTTTTTTTTGTTTCTTTAACCCTTTAAGCGACGAGTTTAATCCTATTTGCTATTTTCTGGCATTAGTGGGAGCTCACCCTATATTCCACGTTAGCAGCTTAAGGGTTAAACATACAAATTTGTTAACTCCATAACAGCAGGCAGTGTCATGGTTGGCTTTTCTATGTAAGACAGCACAGGGAATGCAGTTAGTTATGGCAGTAATACATTTTGATGTGTGTTATGGTGAAAATGAGAGTTGTTAATTACAGACTGGATTATAAACAGTTTGTACTGTGATACTGTTTGGTACCAAAGCTTACTGCACAGGTGCTGTTTGTGGCGAAATTACTTTAATTTTTAAAAAGACAGTGTGCAATAAACTGAATCACGTGATATTCTCTAAACATTGCACAACATTTGCCTTTGATGTTTGTCTAATAATGATAGAATATATGAAGACTGTAAGCTGAATTTAAGCAGTAAACATGTCACTCTAAGCTGCTTATCTCAACTCAGTACTGTCCATCATTGTGATAATCAGTACAGCTATGTGTCAACACAATGACACTGCACAGTGTAAGGTTTTTTGAAACTCAATCATGATTCACACAAAATGCTGCTATTTTAATTTATTGCTGTATCTGACATCTCCCCTACTAGCAGCAGGTCAAATTACGTATTCTACTATATACAAATAAGTACATACAGGAAAGCCTGTACAACTGTCCCACCCTTCCGGTTGGCAGTATAATTGATGGTGGTGAGCGTAACACCCCTGCCGCTTTATCTGCTGGTCTTATTGGAAGAAAGGCACTGTAGTCTCCTGTTCCGATTTGCAAGGTTAGGACAAGAGAAAATTCTCTTGCCATTGATAGACATTGATCTTAGTTCCCTCAGTTTTCTTGTCTGTAGCCTTGTCACTGTACTGACTGAGCTATCCGGGTTCCCGTCAGCACAACTTACGTAGTTAATACAATGAAACAGGCGTTATGTTGAACTGAATTCTGTCTCTCTCTGCCACTGAAGTTACTTCTTACCTCGTAGCTACTTGTGGTAGTGTCTAAATATATCAAGTGTTACCTCACTACTGCATAAAATCAACAGTTGATCCACAGTTGTTGAATATGGTACACTGAAATCAAATGTTTGCACAATTTTTTAATACAAGATTCATGTTAATTACTTTGCAGTTGTTTTCACAATTTTTATTTTATTCTCCAGTTCGTCTTCATATCTAACCAGCATTTTCAGCTCATTCATATACAAAATGGTACATATTTTCCTCACAGTTTTATCTACTTGATATCCACAATCAGCTCTGTTCATCTCATGTGTTAATGCAATAAATGCTTTACAGAATAGTAATGATGAAATAGTGTCCCACTGGAATATTCGCAATAAGTGCTGTACAGAAGAATAGTGGCGAAATAGAGTCCCCCTGGAATATTCGCAATAAGTGCTGTACAGAAAAGTAATGGCGAAAGAGAGTCTCCCTGGAATATTCGCATTAAGTGTTGTACAGTAGAGTAATGGCGAAAGAGATTCCTCCTGGAATGTTCGCAATAAGTGCTGTACAGATGCGTAATTACGAAAGAATATCCCCCTGGAATATTCGCAATAAGTGATGTACAGAAAAGTAATGGCGAAAGAGAGCCCCCCTGGAATATTCCTCATCTTATTTGGATGGGTTGCGACTGCATTTCTTTCTGCTTTGTTTTAAATATATACTTGTCTTCCATTTCTCTATTGATATTTTACAAAATCTAACAATTTTACTCTTCACTCCTACCAGTTGTATTGACTTTATACTGAGCTAAGTGGAATGCTGCCAAATTATTACTGGTAATGAAGTGTATAGTGTGGACTTTGAACTTTCTTTAATGCAATTTGTGGATCAGCTGAAAATATGGTGATGATGATGATGATGATGATGATAACAATTGTAATTGTAATTTATTGTACATCCATTTTGTTACATATGCAACACTGGACCAGTCCAACCATATACCACAAAACTGTAATACATGTACAAAGTCTCCAATACTGTGTCAATCATAAAGCAAATCCACATAAAATAATAAAACAATAACTTCGATACACAGCACAATCCAATACAACAGTGAGACATATCTATAATGCTGTGATAAAGCTGATTATGATAACTAATAAAAATATTTCACTTTCAATCCAACCAGCCACACAAAATTCTCTAAGAGATATAGTGTAGGTACAATAAAATCACAATTATACATACAATCATACACTCACATCTTCAAGTTAAAAGACTCGTCTGAACAAT
>Ga0268261_10002066_pt1 | contig 14286 bp, 11 predicted proteins | sample TergutNc150P1_FD_190353 | JGI IMG/M metagenome (GOLD analysis project Ga0268261, IMG submission 190353) | Nasutitermes corniger P1 segment gut microbial community from laboratory colony in Florida, USA - Nc150 P1 (SPAdes) (version 2) | ecosystem: Host-associated > Arthropoda: Insects >... | reverse complement strand
CACTAGTGCCTCTGCCATAGCATGGCCTCATATGCCTTTAAATTTTCCATTTTCACTAACTTCATTATTTGTCTGCAATTAAAATATCATCCTTTAAATGTACAGAATAATAATAATAATAATATACATTCTGTACTGCACATAGCTATAAAGAAGGAACAGTTTTACTTTTGTACGGTCAGTTTGAAATGCTTTAAATGAATTTGGCTTTGGGGTGTAAAATGCACAAACAATTTTGTTAATTCTGTTAGTAATTTACCAAGAGAAACTAAAGAAGTATAGGCAAATTATTAATGTTTTTTCCCTCAACCTCACTTTTATTGCCAAAGTATAAAAGGATAGATAAAATACTACTCTTTCCATGTTAATCACAGTTTCCTTATTCTGGCAAATTCTCTCATTCTCCTGTAATCCCTTATTTCCATACTTCCATTATGTATATGACTGCACTGTTCCAGTCTACAGACAATCTGCACCATGAACACCACTGTCCTGGTGTTAGTAACTATTCATTAATAAATATGGCATACAGTTCTATTATAAATGTACTGGCAGCTTTAGAAATTCACTGCTTGGGAAATACAACTGGCATTTAATATCTATTATGAATTATGCACATTACTCATAGATATGTATTGTGCTTTCACAGTTATAATTAAGGAAACTCAACCTTTAAGTGAGATCATTATACAAACATGATGTAAGTCAGGAACCATAAAATAATGATTAGTGTTTGTAATATTAAAAAAAAAAGCTTAGCAAAGTATTAATAACAGAAAGAACGTTATTTATAGCATAGGCAAGACTAAAGATTTGATGAACTCATTTTTTATGAGACAGACGTTTGACGTTCATTAAGATATCAGACTTCAACAGAGTGCTACCGAGTTTCTGATGCAGCTTTGTAGACTGTGTTCATATGTGGCTGTGTTACTCTGGCTCTAGCAACACTTAATCCCAAAATTATATAGCATAGTTATTTTTGTGAGTGTCAGGTTTGAAATAAGATATAATATGCTTCTGTGGTTCATTATTTCTTGTTCTCACTTTTAGACACATTCTAGGAACCATTCATTCTTTTGTTAAATACTGTGCTCTGCTTAAGTCTACCACTATACAGTGAAATCAAAATGTAAGGTTTGTTTTGGAAACAGTGGATTTGAACACTAAACTGAGGAAAATCTTAAATGCAGCAAATTCATACCTGAGGTTATTTAACTTTGGATCATTAAAACTGAATGTCAAAGGAAGGAAAATCTTCAATCAGACAAGAGTAAATGGGGATTCCATTCTCTGTGTTTCAAGTATTCAGGTTTTAACATGGGTATTTTGGGTTGAAATTTTTTATAACAACAGCCACTATATTTAATCTGAAGAATATCAATATTAGTTTTTAACTAACGAAATTTTCTTTTTAAGTACATATGCCAATTGGTTTTACAGTTTGTAATTACTAATCATGTTGCTTAACTTTTGTCACTATGTACTGTGTATTATGAAACTAGTTCTTATCCTGATAAGTGTTAATTTAACTTCTCCTGGCTTCATCAACATATAAGGTCTGGCAATTAAATAAATGGATTGATGTTTCTGTTTAGTGACTGCTAGCACTGATTAACTGATGTAATATTAAAACTTTTGCACTGAATGCCCACAGCAATCTGAAAAAGATGAGAATTTAAATGCCCATCATTACTAGGCATGTTATTGGCAGTGACTTTAACTAACTTTGGCATTTTATACCACATTCCACATGTTGACTGTGGTCAATGTTCACCATTAAGGGGTTTAACGATATTATTCCATGTTATGTGTTGAACATCTGGTAGAATGTAGCTTGATTTGTGCTTGCAGTAAATGTTTTACACTGACACAGTGTTTTGTTTCTTAAAAGCTTGAGGACAGAACAAACTTCTATCAAAAACACAAAAATAAGTGTGAAAGACCAAAACATGCTTATTTGCCCTGCAAACACATGCATGCACATGCCCACATATAAATAGACATACACATACACATTCATAATGTCAATTACAGTTTGTTGTTCCATAACTGAACCATGCCCTCTGAAATCTTTGGCTGGATAAGTGAATTTTGTATCATCAGTACGCTTGCACTTATAGGAAAGCAAAAAAGGTATTCTAATGTTGAAACATCCAGTGTACCTGCCACATGACTTTTTAATGTTCCTGAAAATAAATTAGTTAATATAATCTCATTTTTAACAATTTCAAAACATTCAGAGACGTGAAACTGCTTGCATAGAGTCAGAAGATGAGTACTTTGAACATAACCTCATTCAGTACAGGTTAGTGACAATACACTAACAGAATTAGTCTGGTTATTTAACTCTACAGAGAAAACCAGCTGCACATATTGCCTTGGTTCATGCAGAGAAGCTGGGCACAATAAATAAGCTTACATTTGTTACATTGTTAACTATTAGAGAGAAGATGCTTGGGTAACAACAGCTGCCTCACCATTTGAAACCAAATTATTTGGTGTAAGTAGGGTTTGAGACCCAACTGTTGGTGATGAAGATGAGACAATTGTGCCAGCAGAGAATTCCAACTGTATGGCAGCACCAGTAGTGGAGGTCACTGGCATGGCTGGAAGGGTAGAAGGGGATACAGGAACACTGACAGGAGTGGTTGGGGTAAGCAATGTTGCTGTAGACTTGGTAGACTCTGGGGTGGGTGTCTGTGGTGAGGTAGCAGGAGTCAGCACACCCAGAGCAGTGGTTAAAGTCTGTTGCTCCGTTGCAGCAGCTTGGGGTAGTGTTGAAGTACTGTTCACAACAAGTCCAGCTACAGTACTCCCCTTTGTTGGAGGTGGAGCTATGGCTGGGACTGCCACATGGATGGTAGAACTTTTAGCAAAAGTGACTGCATCAAAATTGTTTTCAACGCCTGTTTCACCTTGCGTGATGTTTCCGCTCTCATTGGGTTTTGTGGCCACAACAAGACCTTGAATAGTTTTAACAGGTAGACTGATGGCAGCACCAAGACTTGCAGTGGAAATCTGCTTAAGAGCGATTGCACGGATTGGCTGCAATGCTGCAACATGACTAGTTGGGATCTGTAGGACTTCTCCATTCTGTGTGGTAAGAGTTGTAAGGTTAGCTCCACTGTGATGAGCAGCAGTGTGGTTCCTCAAGCCATGACATGTCTTGTAGCTTTTCCCACAGTGACATTTAAAACCTTTACGAATCCTGTAACATAAATGGGTATCTCCAGTACTATGAAAGCATATCAGCCTTACATGGATGTTAGTCATTCAGTTTAATAAATTCTGGTCATACAAGAATCTATGAACATAACACAATACAGCTCCTGCACAGATCAATTAATGCAAGTTGTCTGTTACCAATTTTGACACTTTTCACCACGTCTGGTTGAAGATAACTTCTGAAACATCACAAAAATGTAAAGAACAAAAGGTGTGTAGTTCTAAACATGAATTTTATTTTTATCATAAAATCCACTCAACTATAAATTTTATATAATTACTTTTATCATATTAGTAATTAATGATACTGCAACAATTTAACATGAACTATTAAAAGCAGATTCATAATTCAAATATCACCCTAGGTGACCTGAAATACTCATTTTACTGTAACAGTATTTGAAGTTCTTTGGCTTATTTTGGTGGTTAACCCTTATCCTGCTAACGTGGAATATAGGGTGAGCTCCTAATAATGCCAGCAAATGGCAGATGGGATTTAACTCGGTGTTTAAAGGGTTAAGAATATGTCATACACCTTCCTTTTATGGACTTAAAATAAATTAATCGCATCCAATGGGCAGTCAGTCTTATACTCAGCTGAAATATGAGGGAACCTGAAAGTCTCTCATGATACATGCGGGTCTTCAGAAATATGTGTATTAATTCCAGCTTCAAAGAGTTTAATGTAGGATATGCTATAGCTATTGACATACACAACAGAACACTTAATTTACATTATATTAATAATATATTAATATTAAGAAACATCCACAGCCCTATTCTTATACTTTTATTTTAGGGCATACACTAAAAGTTAAAAATTTGTGGGAATATTTGGAATTTAGATAATAATGAGATAAAGACTATGGTCTTGTGAGATGTTAAAACCTTATAGTTTGGTGAAAAGGTCTCAGTGTTTGGGATAGATGTACTAACTACATCTTTCAGGTTCAAAAATGTATTACAAACTATACAAAATTAATGCACTTGACAATAAACTAAGTTCCAAATTCCACAGCCACACGAACACTTTTAAGGAATTTTGGAAGTGAATGTTACAGCTACAACATTGAGGTTTCATTGTTTTAAGATATATATATAAAATATATCAAAATGTCAAGTACAAATCACTTCGCAAAAATAAGGGGTTATAATAGACCGGATGTAAGAAGACAAGCAGTATATCATGATAAACACAAGTACGATGCTATCAACAGGTTACAGTAGGAAAGGAGAATATGTCACAAATGCTTGACTGACTCCCCCCCCTTCCAATTCAACTACTTTTATCATTAAAAAAAATTATGATTATTAAGGACTTATGTTGTATCATTATACTTAATACACAGTACTGAAATAAGTTAGGCCAACTTAGTCAAATAATAGCTACAGAGTGGAATGAACACAGCCTAATTCCCAGATCAGGTACACGATCTATCCCTTTGCCATGATTTCTGTCCCAAATACTTTTTGGCAAAATCAGCAATAAGCGATATGCAACTGCCACAGTGGTCATAAACATATACAAAACCACCCACCTTCTTTTGTAAAATATAACATAAAAATCAAATTACTTACTTTCCATCCTTCTTATGACCATTCTTGGAATGATATTTGATTCCATTTGGATTCTTGTAACGCTTTTTGCATCCAGGAACAGGGCAAGCAAATGGCTTATCCACATTATTATTGTTTGATGTATTAACCATCCTGGAAAAGTAAATATTAAACACTCACCATTGCCCATACTACACTTTTCACAAACTAACAACTTGAGATTGAAACATACTTACCAAAGGTGTTGTGGTTTCTTAGAATTATTAACAGGCATTTTCTTTACTGGAACACTGAAATAAAAGGGCAGAACATGAAAACCAATTCTCAATGCAATGACGTACTGTAAAGTCAAAAGCTGCTGCCTTCTATTTTACCTGCTCCCGTATCTTAATATGAATTCTGCACTGAATTCTTCAGATGTTGTCCATGAATCATTACTGTCTTCAGACTCGCTCATCAACTCGTCTTCATCTGCTTCACTACCTACAGAGCATGCATTTACGAAGGTTCTTATTACACAAACGTTTTGCACATTTGTAATATTTAACTGCACAAATTCAAAAGAACAGTCATTCAAAGACAAAATTACCAGTGGGTGTGTTACTCCTTGTAGCAGTAGCATAAGGAGTTTTGGTCCCTTGAGTTTGGGCAGATTTTCGCTTCGCAACATGCCCCTCTTTCCTAGTAGCATCACTGAAGAACCTCAGTACATAACTAAGTGGAAGACAAGCTGGCTGTTGAAGCTCCTTCTGTTCAATGACACGAGGGTCATAATCTAAAAGTAACGCAATTTGTTTTGTAACGCACTAAAGCTCTTTCGCTGCTGCAGTTGCTGACCCACTTAGTTATACAAGTTGGGGTAGGTTGGTATCAGTGACTTGGGCTGGGCATGTCAACCTTACCCTAACCTTTCATGACGTTCATTATAAGAGGTACGTATATTGTGAAATCATGACATAATTTCAAAGTGTGCGTTTATTTACCTATATGGATATCCTCAATATGTTGTATAAGGTCTGCTAAACTGGGAAAAGTTAGTCCACATCCATTGAATTTACAGATGTTTACCATGAAGACGGCCATATCCACGAGAAACTAGTCAAATTATAGTGAACGTATATAGAAGCATTAAAACAAACATTCTTTGAAGTTTTAAAGAAAATAATTGAAGTTCGGTCTTATAGTTAGTTATCAGTCGAGTTTCGAAACTAATCTGACTTGCATAAAATGTAAGTTAATTAATTTATATTCTTTTTGAATATTGTTATGATATTGACCAAGTAGTATCGACGAATTGAGTCTTCGGGTGAGTTCGGTTGGTCGATAAGTTGCCCCAACGAAAAGGTGAAGACCATGTGAACGGAAGCGGTTGCAGTTTGCACGAAACGTAAGAGCCATCTACCCGCGCCTAGTGTTGGTTGTTCGTTTTGTGTTTATTCACCTATTCCCTACACCCAGGGACGATTTGGCTCCTCCTCTCGGCTGTTCTTTGGTAAGTTTGGTGTGTGGCAGGAAGTGAGTAAAGTTATCAATTAATTCTGGTGATCACAATAGTCATCCAGTGATACAAAGTGTATTTATTTGATCTATACTTAATATATCGTTTGCGCGTTTAGGTATTTGGTTTCTACATTAGCGTATATGGACGGCAATTAAAATGTCCGGAAGAGGGTCGGCTCCCCAGTAGGAACGGCCATTTTATTTGACCGGCTGTACGAGGCATAGCAATAACTGTAGAGGTGTAGGATACTGAGCTGTACAGTAGTGCATAAGGAAAATGCATTTTTTGTTACTCTTGTTTCTATAATTGTATTCAGAATTCCCATGAGTAGCACTTAGGAGCCGCGTATCCTTGTTAATAGTTGAGCATTTTGTGTGCCTATTTCGTTTCAGGGATTTAAATTGACCTAATCACCACCACCTCAAAATGTTCGCCTGTGCCCGATTCATTGCCCCTGCTGCCAGGACTGCCGTAAGTTTCCTGCATCTATTTAGTTGCATAATAAGGCACCTGAGATTCATAAAGTTGAGATTGAATATATTTGTTACTTGTAGCTGGTGTCTGGATCTCGAGTATACATCCGACCAATTAGCAGTGCTTTGGTTAGTCATAGCAGCCCACTACAACAGAATTTCACACAGACGGCGCCTCCAGTGAGTTTGGTAAGTAAACTGGACTGACAAGTTAACCCCATAGTGCGCCATTATTTTATGACAACCATAGTTTATCACCTTCAGCCATGTAGACTGGAATAACTGTGGGTAGACCTCAGCATTTGACCCGATCCTGTATCATTGCTGTTTGTGATGGAATGAGTGTGTGAGTTGTAGCTTGACTACTGTGTGACTGGTATAAGAGCGGGTTTGTCTTGAACACCACCCATTGGTGCCGTCTCCTTCATTCATTGTAGAAGTTAAACTTAAAATGTAGCAGCTTTTTCCAAACATTGTAACCTGAATTGTGCCTTTTATAGCATTCACCCATAACCATTAATTCAGTTACCTAAGCTGTGAGTAGATTTCAAATTGTATATGTTTGTTACTTGTGAATAATCATCATCATGGTTTATGTAATGGGTGCACATGCTGTTCTGATCGTTAGAGTTCCAAAATTCAGTCATGTGTTATTGCTGATTCTTTCACAGCTTCCAGCAGTACGTAACTTTCAGACGACTGCTGTGACAAGGGATATTGACTCTGCAGCAAAGTTTATCGGAGCTGGAGCAGCTACTGTAGGTGTTGCTGGTTCAGGTATGTGTAGTCTGTCGTTACCATTCTGCATGGTGTGTTTTTAGGAAGAAATAAAATGAGAGGAAGTTACGTTTGTAATTCAGTAAACAGTTATGCTGCATATCATGACGGTTTGGCATTACATAATCTGGCTTATGGCAGGACAGATTGTCTTGAATTTAGCAACAGACTTTTTCCTTCTTTGGATGTTACAGCAACTAACAAATGCATAATCTTCTAGTATTCCTATAGCTGGTCTTTTCAAGCAATGTATGAGGGCACGTGAAACCCCTACGCCATCTCGTCCTTGTTATCCCTTTCGCTCTGGCTTGCACAGCAGTGATGCTGAAGAGTTCCCGAGTTTTTTCATGCATTGTCATGTTATGTAGTTGTTAAGTAGTTAATTGTTAGCAGCAGCAAGCAAGTTGTGTATTAATAAAGTTCTGATTAAACTAGGCTTTTCAGACAATTTCCAGTAAATGATTCCAAACATCTGGGCACCATATTGACCTGGTGCCTGTGATTTGTTTGGCTGTGGTCTAGCTGCTGACACCACCAGATAAAAAAAATGTGTTCCAGCCCCATATTATGTAGGTGATTATATTACCTTTGCCCTGTTTTAGCACCAGCCCCTCAGAGGGGCAGGATCATTGTAACTTGATAAAACTTTGAATGCCATGTGATATTCACATTGCTGTGTTCATGTGCAAAATTATCACTAATATAATCTGCCAACAGGCTTGAGAAACAATGATTGTGTGCAGGTAGTGGCCAGTGACAAGCTTGCACCAGGGGCTTACCTACAGGGTACGAGTTACCCAACACAGCCCCGGGAAGGTCTGAGTAAGGGTCTGGCAACACTCTAGCAGGGTGGCCTGTTAAAAGGGTGTGAGAGAATAGAAACAGCGAGAGTGGAGTGGTAATTGTCGGGGATGCCAATTGTGGCTGAGGCTAAGCTACTTCACTTTCATGGAAGCTCTCATGACTTGCAGTTTTAGTGCAATGTGCAAGTAGGACTTCATGTCCCTAACTCAATTCAGACTACTCTGTGGCTGGCCACCCATTCTGCAAGAGCAGCACAATCATTGATTGGGTTCTGCTGGTTTGCGCATAAAGCATCGGGAAGTGTTGTTTGTGCTGGTGCACAATACTTGAAATAATGTTCAAAGAAAATGAATTTCTGCTTATGCAAGGAATTTGAGTGCAGTGAGTAACCCATGTTTTGTGTTTGGTGTATTGCTTCTCTGGGTGTCTTGCATGCTTCTTATGGAAACCGATAAAAATCAATATAAACCTCATGTTTTGCAAGTTTGATATTCATTAATAAGGTATGTTTGCTTATCAAGGAGAATATGGTGCATGCTGTAAGTGCATGGAATTTGTTATATTGCACTTTATATTTTGTGCATGTGAACTGTCTGAAGTGAAGATAAAATACTTATCAGTAACTGTTGTTTATAGGATCAGGTTGTATTGCCTTCTGAATGTTAGATGGGTGACCTTCTGAAATGTTGCCCTCAATATTTGAAACTTGGCAGGGTGGTTGTACTATTAATAGAATTGTGATTGGCTGCTCTGTGATGGTGCTATTAGAGCAGTACAGAATTTCAGCATTTCATATATGGATGTGTAATTTGTATTTAGGCTGGTGGTTTTGTAGGTGCAAATCAGTTGTGGACAATTTCTGTGGTGAATTTAATTGGTCTTTATATTGTGTACTTCTTTTCCAGATTTTTTTTTTCATCTGCGCAAATAAATTGCACTAACCTTAATTGTGGTGGTTTTTTAACACTATGGTTAGAGGTAAGAAGTGTACTGTTTTTCTTATGGCTGCAGTACTAGGTGGGTTTCAGACTTACGAGGTTCTAAGTAATTGGAAAAGTCTGTCATAGCAGGCTGAGAAGTTGCAAGGTTCAAGAAGAGCTGAATACCTCCTACACCCTGATAAGCATGTATGTTCATCGATGTCTAACACCCAGTTTAAAAGTATGAACATTTTATTTTATAACAACAGATACACTTGCCATTCAACAGTTTTCTTGGTACTGTTCTCCCCCCTCTGTCCTGCTATTTATCGGTTGGTTCTTGAAATAAGTTGCCATTCCATCGAGATTGTAAACCAGGATGCCGTTGGGTTTGTACGGTGTGTGACATTGCAGTAAAATGTGAGCTGAGGAATGTGCTTCTGTATGAATAAAGAGTAAGACCATATGTTAGGTAAAGTAATTAGTACTAAACCATTAGCATATATTTTTTGTACGCATTGAATTCTCAGTCCTTCGTTTTTGAAGGGTCTGTGGCAGGGGAATGATAAATGTGGCAAAAACAATTTCAGGAAAGCATTAGATGTGACAGAAACACGAGAACACAAGTATGAAAATTTTGTGTATGAAATTAGGCCTGCAATAGTAGTAAACAAAGAAATGGTTGCATTAACGCTTGCATGCTAGTAACTTTTTTCCAAAGAAATCTGTAATTGATGGCTGTGTATTTCAAACCCTTACGTTGCAGCAGAAACTGCCAGTTGAAGGTTCAGAAGTTGTAACTGCTTCAGGGTCGTGTGTCCTCCCCTATACCCCACTGGCCGCCATCCACAGAATAATCACGCAATTGATAATGCTGGAAATGCCACATGTGGCAAACATATTGTTTACAGATGCATGAAAACTAAAGTAAACATTCTCAATATGTAGCCTTATCCAGTTCTCATGGAAGGCATCACCCTTGTGCAGTTTGGTGAGTAATACTCAAATTTTATGTGCCATAGGGATGGTGTAGTTTGCAGATGAGCAGTTTAGATGTCCTCAAACAAAATATTTCTGCCATTTGCCAGTAGAGGCATCCAGCACCTTTAAATTCTCCCTTAGAGTGGTGTGGTAATGTGCGCTATTTTATGATTGTTATATTTCATGTTTATAGAGTGTCATTTCAGTCGTCTTTTAAATATGATCAACATGAATAACTGTACTTAAGTACGTAACTTTTAATTCCCAAACACTGATACAAGACTGTGTTGTGCTAATGGCTGTATAATCTAGGCACAGGTTGGCTGTTATACAAGTAAGCCGCCTCATGAACCCCAGTTCACACTTGGTGACATGTGACATTTTGTAAGTAAATACGGGGAGACCCCAGTATCCATGGTTTCAGTTATCCGCGGTTTACCACGGCCTGAAAAAAAATGGAGAATTCGAAAGTTTCAAAACGCCTGCCAAGGGAGAACGGGCCCTGACACGGTGAAATCCAGCAGCCCATACGTGCCCAGTAGTTGACTCATCTTCCTTGTCCTCGTACCCACGCTTCCTCGCAAAGTTGCCACCCTTCTGCTTCTAGTGTTCACGCTGTTCAAACTAGTTGCCGCGTTATCACAGTGTTTGTCAGAAAGCCCTTATTTACAGTAATAATGGCCCCAAAGCGTAAGAGTAGTGATGCTGGTAGTGCTTCTAAGCCTAAGAGAAGCCGTGGTGTCCTTTCCGTTAGTGAGAAAGTGAAAATTCTGGTTATGATTGAAATAGAAGAAAATCGCATGCGGAGATTGCCGGGTTGTATGGCAAGAATGAATCTTCCATTCGTGAAGTGATGAAGAACAAAGAAAAAATTCGTGATAGATTTTCTCTTGCACCACAGACTGCTGAAGTTACTGCTATAGTGCATGCTAGTGTTAATGAAAGTGGAAAAGGCCTTAAATTTGTGGGTGGAAAAACATGATTTTTATTGCTTATGCAGCACTTTGATGGAAAAGCATGATATTTATTTTTCTATCATCCCTTGAAACTGTACGTGATATTGTACATTACAGGTACTGTATTTTTTCATTGCTGTATCGTCTCTTGAGGATTAGACTAAAACGTCAGAATACCTTTTATACGTACAAGAGAGAGAGAGAAAGTACACTGTAAATGTACAATGTAGTGTACAGTACACTTTATTATTACATTATTTAATGTTGGTAATGTCTTACTGTGTGTAATTTATCAAACTTTACCGTATTTATGTATGTTACACGAATATCACATTATACATGGCGTTTGGTATTATCCACGGTTTCACGTAACTGCTGTAGTTCTTGGAACATGCCACCCATGGATACGGGGGTCCACCTGTAAAAATAATCAAGTTAATTGTACTGTACATTCCAAAAATATTATGTTACATACATACGTACTTACTCCATGGAGCAGAGTTCTTCTTGAGAAGCTAAGCAGTTTTCAGCTAGTCAAGAAATTTCCTGCATTTTATGGAACCAGAAGGTTCATTACTGCATTCACAAGTGCCTGCAACCTCTCCCTATCCTGAACCAGCTCGATCTAGTCCGTACCCCCACATCCCACTTCCTAGAGATACATCTATGCCTGGGTCTCCCAAGTGGTCTCTTTCCCTCAGGGTTCCCCTCCAAAACCCTGTATACGCCTCTCCTCTCGCCCATACGTGCTACATGTCCAGCCCATCTCATTATCGAGTTTAACACCCGGACAACATTGGGTGAGAGGTAGATCATTAAGCTTCTCATTATGTATTTTCTCCACTCATCTGTCACCTTATCCCTCTTATGCCCAAATATTCTCATCACCCTCAGCCTACATTCCTCCCTCAATGTGAGTGACCAAGTTTCACACCCATACAAACAACAGGCAAAAATTGTAGTTCTCTATAGCTTAAAAACCTTTAAATTTTTTGATAGCACACTGGGAGACAAAAGATTCTGCACTGATTAATAGCAAGCATTCCCTGACTTCATCTGCTCTTAATTTGTTCCTCAGTAGAATTTTGATTTGTTAAGTTTGTTACCAAATATTTGAATTCTTCCACCCTTTCAAAGAAACTATTATCAATCTTCATATTGTGACTTCCTCCTGCATTCTGATCTCTAGACATGACCATGTACTTAGTTTTATCAGTATTTACCATGTACTTAGTTTTATCAGTATTTACTTCCAGTCCATTCTCATTGCTAGCAACTACTAAAGCTTCTGCATTTTTCTTTATAGTTTGTACTCTTCCTCCCAATATATTTACATCATCAGCATAAACCAGAATCTGATGTGTACCATTTAATTTAATCTGTCCTGGGTTTACCTGAACCCTCCTAATGGCATACTCTAAAGGAGAGCTGAAGAGCCATGGCGATAAACCATCTCCTTGTTTCAAACCATTCCTAACAGGAAACGTGTCAGACAAATGCTTGCCTGCGCGGGCTCTGCTATAGGTTTCATTCAGACACATTTTTATTAGCCATACCAGTTTTATGGGGATACCAGGCTCAATGAGAATATTATGCAAGACTTCCCTCCTAGCTGAATCATAAGCTTTCTTGAAGTCCATAAAGAGCTGATGCACTGCTTTGTTGTATTCCAGTTTTTTCTCAAGTATGTGATAAATGCAAAATATATGATCAGTAGTTGACCTTTTGCATTGAAATCCACATTTATGATCCCCAATAATTTCCTCTGCATACAATTGTGCTCTTAACTAGATTTTTTGATGTGACAAAGTTTACTATTCTAACACCATAATTTTTACTATCCTGATGTAGATTCTCGTTCCCAATTGTCGGTTTGAAAATATTCTCCCCACTTTTGCATTAAAATCTCCTAATACAATTTTTAAATAGTACTTAGGAAAATGATCGTAAACCTGCTCTAATTCCTCATAAACACTGTGTTTTGAATCATCACTTTTCTCCTCAATAGGTGCATGCACATTCAGAACAATGATATTACACCAGTGACCTTTCAGAACTATATGACACCCTATTGCTAACAAACTACTCCTAACTGCTGATACCATTCTATAGTGTACAAAAAATCCTGTTCCCAATTGATTTCCATTTCCTTAGAAAAAATTATAATCCCCTGCTCTTACCATGCCACCTTTGTCCCTCCTGACCTCCTGCACACTCACTAAATCTAATTCATATCTTGCTAATTCCCTGGCTGCTGCTGTAAGTGAACCTGCCTTATACATGCTTCTAACATTCCAAGTACCAAATCTCATATCCCTTTTTCGTTGCTTAGGTTGTACCAAAGTATCAGTCCAGGTCTGAGGCTTTCTTGGTGAACATTTTGTAACAAGATGTATTTTTACTGTGAGGAGTTGTTAGCAACCTGCCCATCCCCCAAGCTGGAGAATCACCCTTTGTCGGCTGTCCGCGAGTCCTTATTCAATGTATTCGCAGCTACCCTCCATATTGGAGTGTGTTCCTCCATCTGCAACCTGAGGACACACCATGCAGTGGTGACAGGCACCAACTTTTCACGGACAAGCATCATGTTGCTTTCACTAAATGTTCATGAGAAACAATAATTCTGGGAATGTGGGTTAGGATCAAGAATTCAGAACAGCTGTGCAGGAAAATGACATTTAAGGTAAAGCACTCCAGTATGTGCCTTCTTTATGTGGGCAATTTTTTAGTACCAGATTGATGGATGGAGATTTCACTGTAGTACATTTTATTTTATAATATCCTGAGTGTCTGTTCTTATCTCTATTGAAAGTAATACCAGGGAATTCCCATGATAAACCCACTGCCAGACCACGAATTCCTCATAGGTGGTGTATGCAATACCCACTGCAAACCTGATACAAGGTAAGGTGTTCAGTTGAGGCAGGTGTGTTGCTTGCGTTGGCACAGCTCTGGTCTGACCGTGAGGCAGCGGTTAACCCTTTAAACACTGAATTAAATCCCATCTGCTATTTGCTGGCATTATTAGGAGCTCACCATTTTCTCCACGTTAGCAGGATAAGGGTTGAATCATTAACCCTTAGGCTACT
>Ga0268261_10002065_pt1 | contig 14286 bp, 12 predicted proteins | sample TergutNc150P1_FD_190353 | JGI IMG/M metagenome (GOLD analysis project Ga0268261, IMG submission 190353) | Nasutitermes corniger P1 segment gut microbial community from laboratory colony in Florida, USA - Nc150 P1 (SPAdes) (version 2) | ecosystem: Host-associated > Arthropoda: Insects >... | reverse complement strand
GACCGTCCTCCGTTGTTTTTTCAGTTCCCTGTCATAGTGCGACTTGGAAAGGCGCAGGTAATCGACGCCGTTGTTTTTAATTTTCTCGATATGCATAATTCCCGTTCCAATCCTATGTTGATATATGTATATTAATTATATCAAATAATGAAACGGGTTTCAACCCCTAAAACCCTTGATATCAGATGTTTTTCGACAGAGTTTTTTCGGAGCCGGGTGTAAAACTCGGGTTATAGCAAAAGAAAAGGCGTGTGACAAGTTACGACCCTTGCCACACCCCTGTGCTATTGATTTTTCCGTTGCTGCCGAAGCTTGGCCCGTTGGAGTTTTCGGTTGGATATTTTACTCCCACTTTTAAGGTTCAACCGTTTTGGAGACTGTTTCGTGGCGTCCTTTGCACCCGCTTTGCCCAAAATATTCTCATGGATTAAAAACATCCGGTGATCTAATTCAGCGATTTGATCTGCGCAGACGACCAACTCGTCACATAAATGTTTCGGGACATGGTTTTCGTACTTGTAACGGGCTTCATGCTCAAGGGTGGCCCAAAAATTCATGGCTTCTGTCCGGATTTGGACCTCCACCATGACCTGTTCCGTCTTAGACGAGTAAAAAATCGGGATTTCCACAATGAGGTGATAGCTTCGGTAACCGCTCTCCTTAGGTGTGCTCACATAATCTTTTTCTTCGACGATGCTAAGGTCCGGCATGGAATGAAGGAGTTCGATCAAATGGTAAATATCCCGGGCAAACGGACAGATGATCCGGATCCCTGCCATGTCCTGGATGTGTTGTTTTGCATTTTCGGCAGTTATGGCAAATCCCAAGCGGTGTAGTTTTTCGGCAATGCTTTCCGGCGCCTTGATCCTCCCCCTGATATGGTCGATGGGATTATCCAACTGAAAGTTCTTGAAATCCTCATTTAAAATGTTTAATTTCGTCAAAAGCGTCCGCTGCCCCCATTCATAAATCAGCAGCAGCTCTTTTAATTTTGAAAATTCCTCAGTGCTAAATCGCAGTTCCATCTTTGTCCTCCTCTGCCCCATCATGATGAAAAGTTGGCTGTCACCATAATTATAGCAAAACAAAAGATGGCGGGCAATGGCAAAGGCTTATCTTTTCCCTTTATCATAGGCTTCCCCTGCCGCCCGCGGGCCACTGGCATTGCGGGAAAACAGCATGAGGGCAATAAGGGTCATCAGGTAGGGCAGGGCATTGTACAGTTCCACCGGCAGGTTCCATTGAAGGAGGGTAGGATTGATGGTGGCCAAGGAGCCCAGGGTGCGCATGAAACCGAAAAAGAAACTGGCAAACATGACGCCGACCGGATTCCACTTACCAAAAATCAAGGCTGCCAATGCTAAAAAACCAAGGCCGGCCACTTCACCATTTGCTTCAAGTGAAGCCGTCACCAACAAAATAGCCCCACCAAGCCCCGATAAAAATCCGGAAGCCAGGACGCCAATATAACGCATGCGGTAAACGTTGATACCCATGGAATCGGCTGCCTGGGGATGCTCGCCACAAGCCCGCAGCCTAAGCCCAAAAGCTGTCTTGAATACCAGGTACCAAGTGATGGCAACAATTGCGAAAGCAATGAGGGTAGTCGTAAATACCCGGGTAAAGAACAACGGGCCCAGTATTGGGATTTTGGAAAGGTAGGGAATGTCGTAGCGGGGAACCCCTGTTGGGATCCTGACATTTTGTCCCCCGGTAAAGGTCTGTGCCAGAAAAAGGGTCAAAGCAGGCGCCAGCAAGTTGATGGCGGTCCCGGAAATGACCTGATTGGCTTTCAGGCTAATGCTAGCATAGGCATGGAGCAAGGAAACCAAACAGCCCGCAACGCCTCCTAAAAGTATGCCCAGCCACACCGTCGACATATTCCCCGCAAAGGCCTGGCTCACAAAAAAGGAGGTGGTGAACGCACCGATGACCATCAGCCCTTCCAGGCCGATGTTGATGATGCCGCTTCGTTCGCTAAACAGGCCACCGAGGGCCACTACCAGCATCGGCGCTGTCGCCGCCAATGCGAAAGGCATCATCGTCGTAATAAAATCCCACATTATAACGCACCTCCGTCCCGTTTATTTTTATTGGACCATTTTTTCAACCAGCCTTCGATCAGTTGTGAAAGGGCGGCAAAATAAATAATCGTCGATACGATAATCGAGACCAATTCGGCTGGGATGCGGGCCATGATCTGCATGTAGGCACCCCCTATGTTCATGTAACCGAGGAAAAAGGCAGCCAGAAGCACCCCCAGTGGGGAGTTGAGGCCTAAAAGCGCAACCGCTATCCCATCAAACCCCTGGCTCGGAAGCCAGCCAAGCCCTGTCAGGCGATCCGAAAAGCCTGCATAATGGGTTGCACCGGCAAGCCCTGCCAGTGCGCCAGCAATCAGCATGGAATAAAGGATGCTGCGGGTTGCTTTCATCCCTGCATAATCAGCGGCATGCTGGTTGAACCCCACAGCTTTAAGCTCGTAACCGAAGGTTGTCTTTTCAAGGATGAACCAAACCAACAAGCAGGCAGCAAAGGCGGCGAAGAGGCCATAATTGACATTGGAGCGGGTAAACAGGTTGGTCAGCCATAGTGCCCGAAGGGTTGCCGTCTCCCTGATTGGAGCTGAGGTCATGACATCGCTGCCTGGGATAAAGCGTCCGGAAAACCAGCGGACACCCCATAAGGCAATGTAATTCATCATAATTCCCGTGACCACCTCATTAATCCTGAAAGTGGCCTTGAGGATACCTGGGACTGCTGCCCAAAGGGCACCCCCGGCCATGGATGCCAGCAAAAGAAGCGGCAAATGAAGAGCGCGGGGCAAATCCATCCGGTTTCCCACAGCGACTGCTAAAAAGCCGCCAAACAGCATTTGGCCTGCGACACCGATGTTGAACAACCCCGTCTTGAAGGCAAAGGCAATGGAAAGTCCTGTCAGGACCAGGGGCGTCATGCTTAAAAGGACATTCCCAAACTGGCGCAAATCCCCGGCAGGCATTCCTATGATGCCCCCTTCAAACAAAAAAGCGAACCCGGCAAGTGGATTATAGCCAAGGATAAGCAGCAGCAAGAACCCGATCAAAAAGCCGAAGAAAATGGAGACAAATGGCGAAAGCCTCCTAGCAAACAGGTCTTTATCCTTCATGGGTACCACCTCCATTTTTCGCGCCGGACATCATCAGGCCAAGCTCTGTTTCATTGGTTTTTAAAGCATCGACGACACCGACGACCTCGCCTTCGTATAAAACGGCAATCCGGTCGGACACGTTGAGCACTTCTTCAAGTTCTAAAGATACCAGCAGGACAGCACGCCCCTTGTCCCGTTCTTTGATGAGTTCCCGGTGGATAAATTCAATCGCCCCCACATCCAGCCCGCGGGTCGGCTGGGCAGCGATCAACAATTTCGGTGAACGGGCGATTTCCCTGGCAATGATGGCTTTTTGCTGGTTGCCACCTGACAAGCCACGGGTGATGGAGACGCTGCCCTGGCCGCTCCTGACATCAAAGCGTTCCATCAGTTCCTCTGATTGCTTCCTTATGGCCAGCCGATCCAAAATCCCTGACCTGCTAAAAGGCCCCCGATAATACGTCTGCAAAATCAGGTTGTCCTCGACGGAAAATTCAAGGACCAGGCCGTGTTTATGCCGGTCCTCAGGAATGTGCCCAATGCCCATTTCCGTGCGTTTTCGGACGCTGAGCCCCGAGATTTCTTTCCCGTCAAATTTAATGCTGCCGCTTTTGATGCTTTGCAGCCCGGTAATGGCTTCGATCAATTGGGACTGCCCGTTGCCCTCGATGCCGGCAATGCCTAAAATCTCGCCCCCCCGAAGGGAAAGGGATAAATCTTTCAGTAAATTTTTCCCCTGATGGCCTACCACCGTGACGTTTAGCATCTCAAGGACTGTTTTCCCAGGGTTGGCCTGTTTTTTTTCGACCTTGAAGCTGACTGAGCGACCCACCATCAAGTCTGCCAGTTCCTGCTCGGAGGTGGTAGCAACGTCGACGGTTCCAATCCCTTTTCCTTTTCGGATCACCGTGCATCTGGTGGCTGCTTCCTTGATTTCCTTTAGCTTATGGGTAATGACCACGATGGATTTCCCCTCGGCTGCCAACTGTTTCATGATGCCCATCAATTCCTTGATTTCTTGTGGCGTCAGTACCGCTGTAGGCTCATCGAAAATCATGATTTCGGCATTGCGATAAAGCATTTTTAAGATTTCCACCCGCTGCTGCATCCCCACGGAAATATCTTCGATTTTCGCACCTGGGTCTACTTCCAGGCTGTATTTTTTCGAAATGGCAGACACCCGTTCCGATGCTTTTTTCAGGTCGATCCGCCCCCCGACAAGCTTGGGTTCAAGGCCCAGGACAATATTTTCGGCAACCGTAAAGTTATGAACCAATTTGAAATGCTGGTGGACCATGCCGATGCCCAGTTCCGTCGCCACATTCGGGCTTGAAATGTTCACCTCTTTGCCCCGGACCTTTATCTTGCCTTCCTCAGGGGTAAAAAGCCCAAAGAGCACGCTCATGAGCGTCGATTTCCCAGCCCCGTTTTCCCCAAGGAGTGCGTGGATTTCTCCCCGTTTGACCTGAAGGGTTATATTGTCATTGGCTTTGATGCCTGGAAATACTTTCGTAATGTTAAGCATTTCTATTTCATATGCCATAGCATTGCCTGCCCCTTTCAAAAAAACTATATTTTTATACTGCCCAAAGCTTAAAAGGGGTATTCGCCTGATGGCAAAGAATTGTGGCTGACTATATGAAAAGGAAGCTGGATCCATAAATCCGCTATTTCCCGGCTTTTCATTAAGACAAAAAATCCAGTGCAAGCCCTTAAAACTGGCCTGGACTGGATTGGAATTTTCATGGTTGCCTGAGTATTTTTTATTCTTCGCTAAACGCAGCTGGAAGGCTTGCCACATCGTAATTTTGCTGCTCTAAGAACGCTTTGACTTCAGCCGTCCCGATAGGGATGCTCAACTCGCTGCCTTGAAGCCTTTCGTAAGCCTCGGCAATCTTAGCATTGGTTTGTGCCGACAAATTAGGGTTTTCTTCTGGGAGCCCTACGGCGTTGTCAGCAGCAGTCAGCGTAATGCTGCGCCCACCTTCAAATGTCCCATTGACAAACGCATCGATGGCTTCATAAGCTGCTTGGTCAACCCGTTTCATGGCAGAGGTCAAAATGACAGAATTGCCATTTGGCATCACGCCAGCTTCGTATTGGTCAGAGTCTACTCCGATGACATAGACATGCTCGCCTCCCTCGGAACGGGTGCGTGCTTCGGCAATGACACCATTCCCAACATTTCCTGCGGCTGCAAAAATAATGTCGGCACCTGCATCGAAAATACCGGCTGCCAGGGTCGCCCCTGCCTGGGAGTCAGCAAATCCGCCTTGATAAACAAAGTGGGTGACGGTTGCATCGGCATCCAGATGTTCATTGGCGTAGGCAACGCCCATGACAAACCCATGCCCGAAAGCACGTACTGGGGGGATGTTCATTCCACCGATAAACCCTACCTGGCCGGTTTGGGTTTCAAGTGCTGCGCAATCCCCGCTAAGAACCCAGCCTCTTGCTCCGCAAAGAAAATCCCTAATGTATTATCGTTGATTTCATCCGGTGCCGCATCAATGATGACAAACTTTGTATCCGGGTGGTTTTCCTGAAGCTCGGTAACCGCATCTTGGAACGTGAAGCCGGACATGACAATCAATTCTTTGCCAGCGGTAATGAGCTGCTCCGCCGAATTGACAAAGTCTGCCGTTGCCGTGTTGGCTGGGACAATATGCGTTGGCTCTTCGATGAGTTCCGGATGGTCGCTATGAAAGCGTTGGACACCTTCCCAAGTCCCTTGGTTGAATGACTGGTCGTTGACCCCGCCTGCATCTGGAAGCATCCCGATGCGGTGCAGGTCAGCACCACCCTGTGGTTGAGCAGTCCCGCAGGCTGCTAAAGACAAAACGGCTGCCGACAAAAAACCGGCAAATAATTGTTTTTTCATCTATAAATCCTCCTCTAATAATAACTGCCTGTCAGTGGGAACATGGCCCACTTTTCCCTGATGCAAGTTGCAATGCCAAAAAAGACAGGCATTCCCGCAAGCCGGGTGCCATCTCATTATAACTCATAATAAAAAAATTATTCAAAAGCCCATTCTAATCAAGGGAAGTTCCAGCATTTTTTCCAAATCGCCAGGCCCAAAAGGAATCAAGAGGTTTTCTTCCAGAATTTTTTCCTCTGTTTCCCGTACCCGCTCCACCGTCATCTGGCTAAAATTCGGATTATTTTTGGGAAGCCCCACACCATGGTTATGAAGGCCCTTCACCCAGTGCCCTCCCGCCGGGAAATGCCCCCTTACGTAAAGCTCTAGGATTTCATAAATGGCGATGTCAAGATGCTTCACCGCCGAGGTCAGCACCACTGAGCCACCGGAAAATATTTCCCCTTCTAAAAATTGATCGTTGTCCATCCCGATAAGCCAAACTTCCCCCCCTTTCTCCACCAAGACCTTCGCCTCATCCATCGCCCCGCTACCAGAAGCGCCGGCACAGGCAAACAGCACATCCACCCCGTCCAGATAAATGTCCCTCGCCAATTTTTGCCCAAGGCGCCTATCCGTGAAGGAGTGGGTAAAGGAAACCTGTTCAAGGGACGCCATTGTACCATACATCAGGTTGGCATAGCGGATGCCCGCTTCAAACCACAGCTGTTGCCGCTTGGCTCCTTCCAATTCCTGCCCCCCTAAAAAACCAATGGCACCTGTTTTGGTCGTAAGCGCTGCTGCCACACCTGCCAAGAAACTGCTTTGCTGGTCTAAAAAATCCACGGTCAACAGGTTTTCACTGGGATTTATAATGTTTCCCCCCAACAGCACGAATTTGATATGGGGATATTGGGGATGGAGTTTTTCAAAAATTTCGGTAAATGCCGCCCCTAACCCAAAGATAATATCGGATTTGATGACGGCAAGTTCCCTCACCGCATGCAACAGGTCTTCCTCCTTATCGGTTTTGGCCTGTGAGCATTGAAGCCGCGAAAGCGGGTAGCGGTCGGCATATTGGTTGAAACCCTGAAATGCGATGGCGTGAAACGTATTATCGCCCATCCCGCCATCAGCCCCCATCGCGACCCCGATCTTAAAATTGATCCGCTCTTCCTTGGCAACCTCTGCCCGTGATTCTTTATTGATGTGGAAGGCATGGGAACTGCTGCATCCCCCTAAAGCAACCACTAGGAGTATGGTAATCAGCTTGATTTTCATAGCCGTCACCCGAAGGATTCCGAAAAAGTTTCCAGTTCATCCAGCTCAAAAGGGATGACCAAAGAGCCTTCCCTAAGCAGCTGCTCGGTTCTGGAAACGATGACTTTCGTTTTTTCATTGAAATTTTTGTTTTCCTTTGGTAACCCAAGCCCATTGTCGTTTAATGTCCTTAACAAGTATTTTCCCCCCGGGAACCTTTTCCTTGAGAAGTCTTCAAGGATTTCGTAGATGACCACGTCCATGCGCTTGACGACGGAGGTCAAGACGACGGATTTTTCATCTATCCCTTTGGCATCTTCATACAAATCATTGTCGACCCCGATCATCCACACATCCTCTTTGTTTTCCAAACGGGTCTTGGCTTCTTCTATGACCCCGATCCCCGTCACCCTGGCGCACGCAAATATGACATCCACTTTTTTGTCATAAAGCTCCTTGGCAATTTTGCGCCCCTTGCCGATGTCGTCAAAAGCATCGGCAAATCGGGGTTCCACCAAGTAGGCACCCGTTTGATAATTGGCATTGGCATAATTGACCCCGGTTTTGAACCCAAGGCTTTGGCGGGTCACCGATTCGTCCGGCTTGCCTCCGATAAACCCCACTTTTTTAGTGTCTGTATTCAAGGCTGCCGCCACCCCTGCAAGAAATGAGCTCTGCTGGTCCTGAAAATCGATGGCAACATAATTTTCCCCGTCGATGTCAAGCTTCCCGCCGCTAAACAAGATAAACGTCACGTCTTTGTTGGCTGGCACCGCTTCCTTAAAAACTTTGGCATATTCCTGGCCGAACCCGAATATCACGTCGCAGCCCACCGTCAGCAGCTCATCCACCACCCGCTTCATTTCCGCATCCTCGTTGCTTAAAGGGACGCACCTTTGGACTTTGACCTTAGGGTACCGGTCGACATATTGGACGACGCCGTTCCAGGCGATGGCATTGAACGTATTGTCATCCAGCGCATCTGCCTGCCCTACCGCAACCCCCAGCTTAAAATCGATGTGTTCCTCATCTGCCACATAGGTCCGGTCTTCTTTTTTAAAAGCATAAGGCTCCCGCCCGCAGCCAAAGAGCATCAATAAAGCCATTGCCCATATCCATCGTTTGTTCATTTTTCCATCACCTTTTTTGGGGTTCATGCTAATACTGATTCCGTTCTAAAAAGTTGCCTCATCAGCGAGGATTTTTCGTTCTGGGCGTGGAACGCCGGAGCTAAGCGATGTGGAACATCGTGTGCGCAGAAGTGACGAAGCCCAGGGTGGAAAAGACCGCTCAGGAGGTAGCTTTTGGAATGGAATCAGTATAACTTCCTGCATTTTAGGAAAATCCCTTGAGAGAATCCCCGCTGGTATTAGCATGGGACAATTCCCCTAAATTATGCAAAAAAAAGCAGGTGCATAAGTGGCGCACCTGCCTTTTAAGAGGCAGAGATAAATTGCTGGTATTGCTCTTCGCTTAAAAGCACTTCACGGGCTTTATTCCCGTCTTGGGGGCTAATGAGCTGTTTGTCCTGAAGCTCGTCCACGAGGCGGGCAGCCCGGTTATAGCCAATCTTGAAGCGCCGCTGAAGGAGGGAAGCGGAAACTTTCTTGGTTTCAAAAATGTAGGCGAGCACGTCCCGCATTAAGGGGTCATCCATGAAGTCGCTGGTATTTTCCTGGGTTTCGATACTTTCCAAAAAGTCATGCTTGACTTCGGACTGCTGCTGGTTTTTGATGAATTCCACAATCCGAAGGACCTCCGCATCGCTGATGAAAGCCCCCTGGATCCGGGTAGGGCTTGAAGCCCCCATGGGTAGGAAGAGCATGTCCCCTTTCCCGACCAGTTTTTCGGCACCGACGGAATCCAGGATGGTCCTTGAATCCACCGAAGAAGATACCCCGAAAGCAATCCTTGAAGGGACATTGGCCTTGATGACCCCGGTAATGACATCGACGGACGGCCTTTGGGTGGCGATCACCAAGTGGATGCCAGCCGCCCGCGCCATCTGGGTCAGGCGCATGATGCTGTCCTCTACATCTTTCGACGCTACCATCATCAAATCCGCAAGCTCGTCGATGATAACCACGACAAATGGGAGGCGGGCCCTGGCAGCCTCTTCCGCTTCGTTGTCCAGGTCGATGTATTGGTTATAAGTCTCGATGTCCCGGCAGTTGCTTTGAAGGAACAAATCATAGCGGTGCTCCATTTCCGCCACGACTTTTTGCAAGGCCTTGGCTGCCAGCCGCGGATCTGTTACAACAGGTGCCAATAGGTGCGGCAACCCGTTATAGCGGTTCAATTCCACTTTTTTCGGATCGATCAAAAGCATCTTGACTTCCTGTGGCGTGGAACGCATCAAAAGGGAACAAAGCATGGTATTGATACACACCGATTTACCCGACCCCGTCGCACCTGCTACCAATAAATGGGGCATGGAGTTCAGCGTGGAGTAAATAGTGGAGCCCGCAATGTCCCGCCCAAGTACCATCAACAGTTTTTCTTTTTGCTTGCTGGGAGGGACTTCCTTTAGGATTTCCTTAAAGCCGACAAGGGTTTGGCGGCTATTTGGCACTTCGATGCCCACCACAGATTTTCCGGGGATCGGTGCTTCGATGCGGATGCCTTTTGCCGCTAGGTTCATGGCGATTTCATTGGACAGGTTTTGGATTTTACTTACCTTGACACCTGCCTCCGGAAGCACCTCAAAACGGGTGACCGATGGGCCGATGTGGACCTCTTGGACTTTAGCCCGTACCTGGAAGCTTTGGAACGTCTCCTCAAGCTTAGCCATTTGCGCCTCCGCATAATTATCCCGCTTCCGGTGGTCCTCATCCGTAATGGGATGGTCGATCAATAGCGTTGCCGGCGGAATCAGGTAATCCGGGCTCAGGCTCGGCGCCGTAAAATCAACCACGGCCAACTGAGGGGCTTCTTCCGGTTCTGGCTCTTTTGCCACCCGTTCCGTAAAGTCCCTGATTTTAATGGTGCCCTCTTTTTTAGCCGCAGGCGGTTTGATGGAGGCTGGGATTGCTGTCATGGGATCGGTACCCATGGCATCCAGTTCCCCCAGTGACTGTTCGAGGGACGGGGTAATTTTTTTCCCGTCCTTGAAAAACTCGGGGGCTTCTTTTTTGGCACGGGGGTTTTTAGGCCTGGAAGCCCTTGTTTTCTTGAGGAGTTCCCGCCTTTTTTTAGACGTTTCATAAACTTCTTGGATGGAAAGCCCGAACATCAGCAAGATCCCATAAATCATCACAATCAAATTCAGCCCAAAAAGCCCAATCCACGTAATCAGTGGCACAAAGATGGCATATACAACGGCCCCTAGCAACCCGCCGCCAACTTGAAACCCATCGTATAGCACGTCTCCGCCCCAGTAATAATTCCAAATGCCGCCCAAAAGAGGGATTTGGTGGACGATGAACAGGCGGTATACCGGGATGTGGGCAAAAACAAGGGCTGCCGTGATGACCAGGTAGGACCCGATTTGCTTGGATCCCCATAACGCTGGTTTTTTCCTTGTGACCATCATCTTGAGCCCATGCATGATGCTTAAAATAGCCAGGGCCCAGTGAAAGTCCCCTACCAGCAACAGCCCAACCCGCATGAGAATTTCACCTATCAGCCCTAGTTCCCCTAACATTAAAATCGCTAGCAGGACACACAAAAGGCCCACCACTTCCATATAAATCGTATCCATAATCGTTTTTTTCGTTGAGACCCGCTTCTTTTTTGCCATAAAACTCCCTCTGGTTCCAATATTTTGCCCTTATTATCTCATACAACCTAGACTGGGGGCAACCCCAACCTGAAATAAAAAAGCACCCCTGCTGAAGGGATGCCTTGATTTTTTTATAAATTGAATTCTTCCACGATTGGGATAATGATAGGCTTGCGTTTTGTCTTATTGAACAAGAGCTTTCCGATTTTGTCCCGCAGTTCCTGGCGAAGCCCCTGCCAGTTGACATATTGTTCCGTGACATACTGGCCGATGATGTTCTTTACCAAGTCATTCAGGGCCGCATAAAGCTCGGCATTGTCCTTCTCATAAGTAAAGCCTTTTGAGACGATTTGCGGGCCGGCAACGATTTCTTTGGTGTGCTTGTTCAAGTTGGCAATGACCACCATGATGCCGTCGTTAGCCATCAATTGACGGTCGCGAAGCACCACGGAACCGATGTCGCCAACCCCTAAGCCGTCCACCAAAATCTGGTCGATGGCAATCCGCTCGGTGTGGTTGACCAGCTCGCCTTGTTCAAAGGCAATCACTTCACCATTATCGCTAATGATGATTTTTTCCGGTGAGAAGCCCATGGCCTCAGCTACTTTGGCATGTTCCACAAGGTTTCTGTACTCCCCGGTAATAGGCATCACATATTCGGGTTTCAAAAGGTTCATCATCAGCTTCAGGTCCTCGCTTGATGCGTGGGCCGATGGCAATAAGTCCTTGCTGAGCACCTTGACATTAGCCCCTGAGCGGTAAAGCATATCGATGGTGCGGGCCGATTTGGATTCAGTCCCTGGAATCGGCGGGGTCGCTACGATGATGGTATCTGATTTTTCAATGTGGACCAAACGATCCTGATGCTTGGCCATTCGGGTCAGGGCATTGAATGGCTCATGGCGGTTCCCAGTTGCCAAAACAACCAAATCCGACAGGTTATTGTCGTTTTTCTCATCGATGAAAAGTAGGTTCATCAGCATGGATTTAGGGATGCGAAGGTAGCCAAGCTTGACGGAAATGTCTACCAGTCGCTGCATCTTGCGGCCGATGATAGCGACTTTGCGGTTATATTGGATGGCAAGGTCAACCACTAATTGGATGCGGTGCAAGTCGGAAGAATATAGGGAACAAATGATGCGCCCTTCAGCGCGGCTAAAAATTTCTTCCAATCGGTAACGAAGCTGGGCCCCATTCCCTGTAAAGCCAACTTTCCCGGCATTGACTGATTCGCTTAAAAGGCAAAGCACGCCTTCTTTTGAAATATCGGCAATGCGGTTGTAATTCGTTTGGTAACGGCCTTTGGCGCTTTGGTCAAACGTAAAGTCGGACGTGTAAACGATGACCCCGGATTTGGTGTGGATACAGATGGCAACAGAGTCCGGAATGCTATTGGTGGTCTTAAAGAAAGTTACTTTTACATCCCCGAAGAACAGCTCATTGTGTTCCCGGATTTTGTAAAGCTTGAATTTCTTGATATCAAGGCCATTGTCCGACATGGCATCCTCGACTAAGGACATGGTCAGGCGCGTCCCATATACCGGAACATTTAAAATAGTCAAAAGCTGGGGCAGGGCACCGATGTGTTCGTCATGGCCGTGGGATAAAAATACCCCTTGGACCCGCTGCTGGTTTTCCTTTAAATAAGTAAAATCGGGAATGACAGCATCAACCCCCAGTAATTCTTCTGTCGGGTATTTAAGCCCTGCGTCCAAAATAAAAATCTTATCATTTACTTCAACGACGTAAAGGTTGTTTCCGATTTCGTCTAAGCCCCCTAGGGCAAATACCTTGATTTTTTCTTCTAATAATTTAGCCACTGTTTACCGCCATCGGGAGTGGGTGTTCAAAAGCCCGGTGGCGATTCACCTCCTTTATGTTTTTGGCTCAGCATTAAAAATTCCTTATTAAATATTAGGGTTCATGGGTCATAAATAAAAAAGTTCGCATTATAACGGTCATGTCAGTTTTTTTGCAAAGGAAATGCTGCTCTTGCTTACATTATATCGCAAGTAGGCTATAAATGACAAGTAAATCCGTGAAAAAGGTTTGGGGATACAGGTTTAATCTGGTGCGCTTGCTGAGCGAATGACTGGAAGGACTATATAAACGGCAAGTGGGTTTTAGAAAATGAAACAATCTGAATGATCGCCAAATTTAAAATTGGAGGCAAATACGATCAAACGTTACTTCTAGGTGCTCGTTGATGTGTTTAAAAAAGTGTTTGACGGCACCAGTAAGTTGCCTCTCTTTTCCGTTAAAAACATCGTTGACGACAGCGTCCTTAACCCATTTCCAGAGTTCCTCATTCATGTGAAGGTCCGGGCTGTAGTCAGAAAAACCAGTTCAAGGAACTGGCAGTTTTCTTCCAATAAATGGCTTGAGGAAATCGGAGTGATGGAGTCGGGCATTGTCCAAAATGACCACCAGTTTTTCCCCAGGGTGTTTCCCAAAGAGCAGCTTTAGGAATTTTAGGCATTCAACCTACGGCTGATTTATGAATGGGATATTATGGGTACCTCTAAACATTCGGACTTGAGCCCACCAGAAATAGCAAAAAATGATATAATCATTTTAAGACACTAATAGAACGGAGAAACCAATCATGATGCAACTTAACCTTTTAGCCGAATACAACCGACTGGAGCGCCTAAGCGAACTGGGCGACCCTTTGACGAAGGTTTTGAATGTTGTGGATTGGGAACTTTTCCGTCCGGTATTGGATGAAGCATTTGAAATCGAAGCAAAAGGCCCAGGCGGAAGACCGCCAATGGACCGGGTGATGATGTTCAAAGTCGTGATGCTGCAACAATGGTATGGCATTTCGGACGATAGCACGGAGTTCGCCATCAATGACCGCCTGAGCTTCCAACGCTTTTTAGGATTGAAGCTGAACGACAAGGTCGCGGATGCCAAGACCATCTGGCTTTTTAAGGAAAAGCTCAAGGAAACAGGAACAGATCACCTTCTTTTCAGCTTGTTCGCCCAACAGATGGAAGCCCAGAGAATCATCACAAGGAAAGGCTCTTTGGTTGATGCCACCTTCATAGACGCCCCCCGGCAAAGGAACAACCGCGAAGAAAACAAGGCCATCAAAGAAGGCAGGATGCCGGAAGGTTGGAACGAGGCAGAACCGAAGCAAGCACGCAAGCTCCGCCAAAAAGACATAGACGCACGCTGGACTAGGAAAAAACAATGAAACCCATTACGGCTACAAGAACCATGCGAAAGTCGACCGTGACAGCAAAATGATTGTGGACTACAAAGTGACAAGCGCAAACGTTCATGACAGCCGCCCCTTTGCCGACCTGATTG
>Ga0268261_10002064_pt1 | contig 14289 bp, 8 predicted proteins | sample TergutNc150P1_FD_190353 | JGI IMG/M metagenome (GOLD analysis project Ga0268261, IMG submission 190353) | Nasutitermes corniger P1 segment gut microbial community from laboratory colony in Florida, USA - Nc150 P1 (SPAdes) (version 2) | ecosystem: Host-associated > Arthropoda: Insects > Digestive... | reverse complement strand
GAGGCATTCCGGCCTGCATCATTCTTCCGGCCTGTAGTACGTTAGACCAGGCCTCATCGTGACTAGTATTTGGGCGTAATCCACGTCACTGTTCCTACGACCACGACGGCTGTGAACTTCGAAGTTACACCGACAGTAGCAGAGCTGCAGTTATTGTCACTGATCGGAGGTAAGTCGCGCTGGTGTCACTCGTTTGGTCCAAGGCACTTGTTCACTCCTAAATTACGTTTCGGGTCTAATCCCCCCTGGGCAACCTATAGGTGTGACAGCTCTAACCATTCTTACTTAGTGTACTTGTTACCATATTGTCTAGTCATCTTGTCTTAGATTATACACTCTACTTTGTAACCTGCGTATCGTTATTTTGACTTCTCCTCCCTACGTCTCCAGGTTCGATTCTTCCCAAGATCTCTTGGGTGGTGGCAGCACTACCTTATAGGGCGTCACGTACACTCAGGATACCCGAACCCTATCCATTACATTACGGGCAGCGGTGTTACTAAACCCCTGACCATTACATTGGTGACAGCGGGTAGCCCTTACGGCACCCCTGATATTACAATGTTTACCCTGCTTCGTAACAGGCAGATACACGAGGGCCTGGGTGTTCCGCTGTTTGCCGACCATATATGAGCTGACGTAGGGGACCCCTCTTACGGCAACTCGACTGATACCTACGCAGACCTTGGTTGACCCCGTCGCCTTAGGCGTACGCCAAGGGCGGCAGGAGCCAAGAGGCCAGTGGAGGCCATCGCCCGTGATGGCCAAGTCGACCAAAAACCGCGTTGGGCGCTGATCAGCCGAGCAATTTTTGGCTACCGTGATTAAGGTTTTCCGCGATTTTCCTCAGTTGTGAGGTAAATGCCAGTATTCGATGTTAAGTCGGGGCACGGTCCGCAATCCCCTCCCCTTCACCTAAGCGCCTGACAAGCCGCTTTTACGACGGAGCCAGTCTGGGCTCGGAATCCGAACAGCCAACCAAACGAAGTTTATCCCTTCCACAAATAGTTTACGACACATAGGCACTAGAATGGCAAAACTAGTCACGGCCCTCAGCCTGACTTCAAAATCGCTAGAGTTAGCGTATTCCCCTTTTAGAGTTAAAGTGTCTGTTATACAGCCCAGCGATGCGGTCAGACGCAGGAATGGCTAACAGACAGGGGTCGTCGACTTGCGTTTCACGCAAGTCTCCGCCCCAGTTAAAACTTTGGCTTGGCTGGCCTGGCCGCGAATTCATGGTGATTTTCTACACTTGTAAGGCAAATGCCAGGTTTTACGATCTGAATTCGGGGCACGGCACGCACTTCCCTCCCCAGGCTCGGCGGTTTCAATTAAGCACCTGACAAAGGTCGCTTTTGCGACAGAGCCAGTCTGGGCTCGGAAACCTAACAGCCAACCAAACAAATTTTATCGATCCCTTAATTATTTTACGCCACATAGGCACTAATCTTTTGCAAAAGCAGTCAAGACCCTCAGCCTGACTTCAAAATCGTTAGCGTTAGAATATTCCCTGTTAAATTTAAGGTGTCCGTTATAGAACCCAACGTTGTGGTCAAACGCAGGAATGGCTAACAGGCAGGAGGACGTCGACTTGCGCTTCGCGCGATTCTTCTCCCCCACATAACACTTTGACTTGGCATCGAATTAATGATTGGTTTCAGCTTCCGTTCGAGTAGCTGCTGAATGGATTGTCCACAAGTCAGAACGGGATTGAGTTGAGTTAACGGAGAGCAAGTCATTGATTTTCGGGAAAGCATCTAGAAGCTACAACAGTCGTGGTAGCAGGTACTTTTTCCTTCTTACAGGTTCCCTGCCTAAGAATCATGCTGAGGCAGGATATGTTATAATTTATAAACGCAATTTCTACTCTACAGTCTTTGCCGGTTCTTCTGAAGGAGCTGAGGACTTCTTTCTCGTTGAGTAAGAAGAAGAGAATGTCAGTGGTGACAGCCGGGAGCCGCGGCACCACACTCGGTGTGGGCCCAAAGCTTCCCAGCGTCCTTCAAGCCTCAACGCGGGAATGCGCAAAGCCAACAAGCTGCTAAACCCGGGCGACTCCACTGAGCCAGGCAATAGGCGCCCAGCATCTGGCGTTGATTCCGCGCCTCTGCCCGCGTTTACGTCTGTCAAGGGCGAACAAGCTGCCTTAGGCAGCCGGCAACTCATCCCCCGGGGGGCGGGGTGACATACACGGCTGCATTGGCAGGGCCCCAAGTCAGCCAAGTGGGTCGCTCAAGCCCACAGCCATGGATTCGGACAATTCCGAACCGGCTGTCTCATCCGAGTAAGGCAATAAGCGTATGTCTAGTTAAATGTCTGGGCCTCTGAGTGACAAGCCACATGGGACCACTCCCTACGTCCAGGTGGCCAACGCCCGCTTCCCGACAGGAGAGCGTCTAAACAAGACGGCAATTTTTATTTCAGGTGTTCGGGACACCCGTGTTTTTCTGGCCTGGTTGCGAGCATTCTGCCCTGGCGGCCTAGAAGGCCCAACTAAAGCAAGAAGTCGATGGTCGTCCCATCAACAGAAGACGGGTTCTGAGCCGCTGTCAGCGCACTGATGTCCCCCAATGAGGGAAGTTGCGAGCATCCACGTCTTCACGCTCCCTGAGGACCGCTGTGTGCTGCTTCTCGTAAAGAACCTGGGTAGTGGTATTCCTGAGAGCGTCTTCTGAGAGGAGCTAGAATCCCTTAAATTTCGTGATCAGGGAGTCACACAGCTTCGTTCGGGCCGTCACGAACATGACCCTGCCAAAGAACTCGCCCCCAACACCCACATCAATGTATCAGTGGCGTGAACTCCTGATGTATCAAAAGTGCAGTCTCTCACCAAAATCTGCGGATTGCGAGTGTCGGTAGAATTGTACGTGTCTTCGAAAAGGCCCATTGCAGTGCAAGGGCTGCCAGCGGTTTGGACACACGCAGCGAAACTGCGGATACGCTACTGGATGTGTCGCGTGTGGGGGCCCCCATTTCTCCGGTGGTTGCTCTACACCACGGGAACAGCCCCAGTGTTGTGGATGCTGGGGAACCACACGTCGAACTACCGGGGCTGTGTGAAGTGGAATGAATGGAAGGCGACTCTTCCAAAGGGGTCCTCGATCGTGGCCAAAACAGCGCCGCCACAGCTCACAGAGCCGCTTCGAAAGAACAAAGGACAGAGCCCTCTGCCGAGCAGATGGACGTGGGCGGGGTTGGAATCACGTCGTCCGAGGAAGACGTGATGACAAGGCCACTGTCGCATCACCCCTATTGCAAATCTCCCTCCTCAACCGGTCACGGAATCTTTCGAGCAGCCTAATGTGATCGCCATCAGAAAGACGTCTAGGCCTCAGAAGTCTGAGCCCATAACCACAGCATACACTAAGCCGGGTGCTGGGAAATATAAGATGCAAGCAGCCGCGAGTGTCGAAGTCACGGCCGCTAAATCCACAACCCCAACCTGCTGGTCCTAAACCAAAGTTCCACCTCCCACTCCAGGTAATTTCTGATACCGTCGATCACCTTCCCATCATGCATGTGAGGAGTTGCCTAGTTGGCTTCTCATATCCATCTCCTCCCTCCCTACGGGGGCAGCCCGCCCTCGGGCTGTCCTGAAAACATATTCTTCGTGGTCGAATATGGCACCACCGCCTAGGAAGACAGAGCAAGCTAAACCCCAGAGTCTAGCCTGCTGGAACGCGGACGGAGGGCGCAGCAGGAAGCTTGAACTGTTTCATTTTCTCAACCTGCGTGGTGTCGATATTTGTCTTTTAATTGAGACATTCCTCAGACATTGGCAAGCCTTTCGGATTGGCATTTATGTCTGCCACCACACAGACAGACTGACAGCAGGAGCGGTATGGCCATCCTGGTCCGCCGTGGTATAGTCCAACACAGTGCCCATTCCGGGCCGGAACCACTTGGAAGCTACTGCCATCCAAGTCACAATGGCCGCAAACATGTCAGATTCCTTGCGGATTACCCGTTGCCATACCGCCCACTCATCGGAGAGGACATGTCCGCCTGTTTCGGTGGGGGAAGATGTTCTTGATTGCCGGCGACCTCAACGCTAAACACGTAAATTGGAATTCGCGGCTGAAAACAATACGGGGGAAAATCCTGCTTAATTATGCAGACGGAAACTCCTGTCTGGTCTTTCGACAGGATACCGCAACCACTAACCCATACAACCCCTTAGATACTCTCGATGTTTTGGATATTCTGATAACCAAAAACCTCACATCCGCGGTGTATCTGACATCGAGCTCTGAGCTAAGCTCAGACCACTTCCCGATATTCAATGACACTACGTGACGCTCATCCTTCCAGCACCCACCGGATAGCCCTGATTTCAGGCGCACAGACTGGGTCAACTTTCAAAATCATTTGGAAGATCAAATTCCGTTCTATCCGGAATTACACGACGGGATGACAATCGACACGAGCGTTAAGAAGTGCTCCGGCGCAGTCCTGAAGTCTCTGGTGGCATCTACTCCCTTATGTCGCCCGCGTGCCGAACAACGGCCTCCGATACCGGCTCGAATGCTGGAGGAGATACGCCTGAAGTACCGACTTCGGGGGGTGTGGCAGGTCACAAAGAAACCTACTGTGAGAACTGAGGTCAACCGCCTTCAGAGGTCGGTGACACGCCAGCTCAACAAGTGGAGGAACGACCAGTGTAGTGACACACTCTAATCCCTCGATCCCGAAGACCTGTCGCTGTGGAAGGTGACCAAGCGGGTGATGAGAGTTCCTACTCCTTCTCACCATGGTCACCCTGGGGAATCGCTCTCTCAGACTACGAAAGCCCAAACACTTGCTGACACTCTGGAGACTCAGTTTCAGCCAGTGGCCGACACTTCGGTCCTGGCAGTTATTGAGATGGTTGACGTGGCGCTGAGGTCTGACTTTTAGAAGCCTGCCAGCGAACGCAAGTTAACCAACCCTCACGAGGTTTACAAAGCCATCAGGGGTCTCAACGTCGGTAAGGCTTCTGGCTTAAACGATATACCGAATAGAGCCTTGAAGCATCTTCCCCAGCGAGAGGTATCCTTCCTGGTCCTGATCTTCAACGTAATTCTCCTCACCAATCATTTTCCTTCCTTGCGAAAGGACGCTCGGGGGACCTCTATCCGTAAACCGGGATATGATCCGGCACTACCATTATCCTATCGACCCATTAGCCTTTTGGGTAGATTGGAAAGCTTTTTGAAAAGATCCTACTACCTAGGATCTTACATGAAGTACGAGTTCGCGGAATAATGCGAGACGAGCAATTTGGGTTCAGACCCAGGCATAGCACGTCCTTGCAGCTGGCCCGCCTCGTTGAAAGAATAATCAGGAACGTGTGCGAAAAGGTGCCAAGAGGCGCAGTTTTCATTGACGTGGTCAAAGCATTCAATACTATCGATATCAATGGCCTCCTTTACAATGTAACACTCCTCAGCTTCAAAGTCCTGCTTATTCCACACTATCTCAACATACCCCCGGGGTTGGACTTTGAACCGTCCTTGCAGACGACCACGACATCTCGTCATGGCATGCGAGCTGGGGTGGCTCAGGGATGATTGTTCTCCCCTGTCCTTTTGTCTGTATGACGAGATGCCCTCACCCTCAGACCACGTCCAGTTAGCGCCCTACGCGGACGACACGGCCATCATGGCCGCGTTCCGCAAGCCGACGCTGCTCGTCAGCTACCTGGAGTAATACATCGACGAACTTCAACGATGGTTGAGTGAATGGAAAATCGCCAATACTGTTTCCAAGAGCACCGCGAACATCTTCGCGCGTGCCGGACGGCGCTTCATTCAACCCCGACCAGTATCACTCCTCCGGGAACCAATCGAATGGGTTGACAAAACTCGTTATGTGTGGGTATCCCTAGATAAACGACTTACCTGGTCACTTCATATCGATCAGGTGAGGAAGAGGACTTCGCAAAAGATGGGTATGCTGGGTCTCCTGAAAAGGAAGAGGTATCTCTCTGTCAGGAACGGAGTCCTGCAATTTAAGCAGCTCATCTGCCCCATGATGGATTATGCGTGACCGCTTCGAGGTCCGCTGCCCGCTCCCATGTCCGGAGGTTACAGGTGTTTGCAATCCAAGTGTCTCCACCTTGCCAATGGTGCCCCCTGGTACGTAAGTAACAGGCAGACACACGAGAACCTGGGTGTTCTGCTGTTTACCGGCCACATCAGAGCCCTGACTACGAGCTTCGACTCAAAGTTAGCTGACTTGGAGAACCCCCTTGTACGGCAACACGGCATACACTTACGCTGACCGAGAGTTGACCCCTTCGCCTGAGGCGTGAGCCAAGTGCGTCAGGAGCCAGTGGGCTATCGAGGCCATCGCCAGCGATGGCCAAGTCGACCAAACGAATCGCGTTCGGCGCTGATCAGTCGAGCGCTTTTCGGGTACCCTGTCTGAGGTTTCCGTGATTTTCCTGTTATAAAGTAAATGCCAAGGTATATGATATTAAGTCGGGGCAGGGCCCCCACTCCCCTCCCCAGGCCTGACGGCTTCACTTAAGCGCCTGACAAATGTCGCTTTTGCGACGGAGACAGTCTGGGCTCGGAACCCATACCGCCAACCAACCAAACTTTATTCCTCCCTTTAACTAGTTTACGCCACATAGGCACTTTTCTTTGGGAAAACCAGTAAAGACCCTCAGTCTGACTTCAAAATCGTTAGCGTTAGCATACTTCCCTGTTAGAATTAAGGTGTCTCTTATAGAGCCCAGCGATGTGGTCAAAAGCAGGAATGTCTAACAGACAGGGGAACGGCGACTTGCGCTTCGCGCAAATCTCCGCCCCCAGTTAATACTTCGGCTTGGCTTGGCTTGGCTTGGCTTGGCATTGCTTGGCATGGCTTGGCTTGGCATGGCTTGGCTTGGCTTGGCCGCTAATTCATTCGCTCGTCGGTCGCTACAAGAAGAAAGGAAGATAGCCTACTAAGAGAAACCAAGAAGAATACCAACCAAGATAGCCAGCTAAGGGATATCAAAAATAATACCAAGAAAGCCAGCTAAGATACATCAAGAAGAAATAATCAGACCTGTCACTTTAAGAAAGGATTGACGGCTCTGTATCCAGAGGAGTATTTGTCGTTTGCAGTACTGGAGTAATTTGTCTCCAACATAAGCGGTGATATTTTCTGTGGCGCTCAGAAGGGAGTAACCCTTGTTCGACATTAATATCACAGAGACAACCACGAGCAGTGCACCGTGTGACTGCCTTCCAGCCAGATACCTCCTCGCTGCACACGTAGCTGCTGACCTTTCCTCTCTTCACCTCACAGCAGTCCTACTTCTCACCGCAGCCACTGTCACTGGGGAAACACAGTATTATTCATACACTTAACCACGGCATTTGAGCCGTAATCCTCACAAGTGTACGACTCCTAGATCAATAATTCTTGTTATATGTGTTATGCTGGGGTTAACTCCGAAAACAATCCTGCAGTATACCACAGTATTATCCACATCTTTCAGAACCCTGAGGCTCAACGTCGTGTTTAAAAGATCTTGCCGCTGGCACCTGTCCTGAGCCAGATTAATAGTCGGCGCCCATCTACCCTCTTGCTTTAATATCCACATGAACATCTTCCTAGCTACGCGTACGTATGTCTTTAAGAATTGATAACTCCACTTCAGTTTTGTGATCGGAAGTTCGCATTGAATTACTTTCTCATTCTTCTGTGTATGTGTATGTTATTGATAAACCGCTCTATTGCCCCGCCGAAAGATACGGAATTTCTATCAGTTCTGTTCGGTTAAGCACTACTGATGGGGAGATGGTAGCGGGATGACGAGGGTTAGTATTTACCAATATTGACGGTAAATAGCTGCCACCAAATGGACGATTGTCTATTAAATTAATGATATTGTGAACACAAGGATAAGCTAGCAATCACTCACAACCTTTCGTCTTTAAATATAAAAGTTAATATATATTCTAATCTATAAAAGAGTAAATGCCAAATAATAAAGAAATTAACAAGTTGGCACTGTACAACAATCAGAAATTCATTGGAAATAGTTCACTGTAAAATAGTTATACTGAAACTGTTAATCTGAATAGTTATTTGAATAGTTATTTTGCCTCTTTATGTTGCGTTTAAATTTGTAATTTAGTTACACGAATTTCTAAGTTAATTCCGAAAGCTAATCATCACGAAACAATGATCTAATCAGAAATTACTGAATTAATCACAGTTACGTAGACACAGTTATTTCAACACAGTTAGTACGTCTTACTTTTGAAAATCAGGAGAACGAAGTTTATCGCTCAGTAAATTTTTACCATATTTGTGCACAAATTAATTATATTCTTCGTAGATGTAGTTCTGATTTTCTAACTCTGATGATATGCGACAGCCGGTAACCTCTCGTAGTGTAATCGTCTTGATGAGTATTTAGTGAGTGAGTTCAATAACCGAAATCAGTAGCATTTATAGAGATAAAATAACAGCTAATAAATTCCTCAGGTCATGTCACTCGCTGGAGTTGAAAGTATTCCAACTATGAGGAATTTTACGGCTTGCTATGGTATGCTGCGACAGCCGTAAGCAAGTGACTGACCATTTCTTGGTTTCACAAGTGATAGAACTTGCAATTTCGAAATATAAATCCAAATTTGAATCTTAACATAATGGCGCTGTAGATTTCGTTACATCCTTCCGGCCTTAAGGGAAGATTTGGGGTGAAACTGGTTTCAGACCAAATCTTCTGAAACCTATAAATGCAAAGTGTATAATCGTAATGGGAGCTACAACATTAGATTTTTGAAATACCCTTAAGAATACATTGTACAATTAACAATTGAAATGACCATTGGATTGGTCATACATAAGAAAACAGAATATAAATATTTAGTGCATGAACAAAATGAACAAATGAAGTGTCAGTGTATCAAAGTTTAACAAAATACATAGCTTAGCTAGAATGTTCAGGGTTAAAGTTTTCTTTCTCCTCGCTCATGTCTGTCGAGTCTGCTTCCAGGAAGTGTTCAGGTTTACATGTTTTTATGAAAGGTGAGAATTGTAAGTGCAGCATTCGTGATAAAGCTCTTTCTGCCTATAGAATGTAGGTCTGTTTACTGCGCTAGTTTGCAGGTTGTATTGAGTAGGGTGCAAAGATTACGTTGCGTTCTGATGCTACTGGTTCGTGTGTTGTTTCTCGTGTTGTATTTTGCAGTTCTTGCTGGGGATCGGGGTTTGATGTATTAGGATCTTGAACAGTGTTTCGTTTGAAGATCGTGTAGCATTTGTTGTGTAGGCAAGAACGATAGTAGCAAATAATTATTCTTAAAATGGTGACGACACAAATGGATACAGTTATAATTAGATGCCATAGTAGTTGTTTGTCTCGGCGTGAAGATGTTTGATGAAGATGTAGGAGAGAATCAACATAGAAGGTTCGCTGATATCCTGAGGTTCTCGAGTTGATGTCATCTAGTTTTTGAAGCTCTGTCGGCATTATCTTCTCTAGTTTGTGGATTTCCGCATTGGTGACTACTGGCATCCTTGCTGGCATGTACAGTCTCCATGGTTCCCGTTTTACTTGTGTTTCGCCATGGAGTTCTGGAAACACTTGAATCTCATCAGATGATATATAACAATTAGCGGTGTTATGTAGAAGTCCGGCTCCGAAAAGAAATTCCTTGTAGAAAGTTTGTCCGCTGACGTTTCGGCATTGCAGGGTTACAGAGTGGGGTGTTGAAAAGTAGTAGACCCACACGGTCCCAAATTTCTGAAAGATTGGTGCTTGGCGATGGTATATAAGTTGTCTTCGGCACAGATGGTAAATTGCTGACGTCTGGAAATAAAAACTCATCTCGCATGTTGTAGTTTGTGCACTAAAAATTGGAACGTTGGACGGGCAAATGGTAACACTTCCTCTGCAGCGACGATTATATTCAGTCTCCATAAACAACACGTAATCGCGCTTACTGTATTGAATTGCAAAATACTTATAATCAATAGAATATCGAACGTGTTTGTTTGAAGCTATAGGCTAAGGCAAAATCACTATTCCATATAAATTAAAGTATTAGTAGATTTTAGAGATACGCTAACAATCAATTTAATGCTATGAGCGTTTGCAACCAATGAAACTTTAGCGAGCTCATAATAAATGTGTACATTTTCGGTTGTAATTCCAACCAAAAGTTCATATCCTTCTGGAAAGTGTAGGGTTACATTTCTCAAAATGTTAATGTTACGTTGTAGGCTTGACAAGTTTTGTAGGCAATTTGCCATGGACTGCACATTGTACAACGTCAAATAAATTATCTAATTGTTCAGTGAAATGCAGTAAAGAGAATTCTGTCTTACTGCTGCAAATAGGGCACTCTGTCCTTGTACCGTGAAGTGAAGCCAGGCTACGCCTTTAGTTATGTTTTGAAACTTTTCGTGTGAATGTACTAAGTTATCCTTGATTACAGTTGTCAAATTTGCAATAGCTTGGGAATTTATTCCTATGACAGTATCAAGTTTCCTCACGTGTCTTATTTGGTTTCATAATGAGTGTACTAATTCAGAGTTCTTATCTTCCAATTCGTCAAGAGTGTTATGCAATTTATTAAGTTCTGCAAGAGTTGCGGTCCCAAACAACGTTCTTAAAATAGTACCACCAACACCTAACACACTGCGCCGACTATCTAACCGAGGCAAAAACTGACATAAATCATTAAGTTTGCACTCCAGAATTTGTAGTTGTATTTCAATCTGTCTAAATTCATAAACTGAAATAAATTCTTATTTTTGTTGTTCAACAGAAAAAAATGTCCGCTTTTACAGTAGAAATTATTTCGTAATACGTACTTAGATTGAAAACAAAGGCGATGCGCCAAGTGTCACTCGTCAGAAAAATATCAGATTCTTTCAAAAGGACCACGCTGTGGTTTAGTGGTTGCACAAAGGGTTCTGCTACTACAATACATAAGACACATCCCTTAACGGGCAGAGATTACATTAAGTTATACGGTCTACGTAACGTAAATAAACATAAAACCTGACTCGCATTGTTAATCACAATTTTATTCTTCTTGTGACATTCTCGCTCTCGACCTTGTAAGGGGGGTCTGTTCTCGTGGGTTGCATTTCTCGAAGGGATCGGGGGATTCTTGGAGGGTTTTAATTTTGATCATCCCTTTCTAAGACAGGGGTTTCTGCCATTTGTTGGACCGGGCCGGGGGTGTTTGGAGTTTGAACAAGAGAGGTTTGAGACTCAGTTCTGTTGGTGTAGTTTGTAATTTCAATTGACAATGACCCAATTCTAACTTCACCTTCTTCCTCTGCATCTAATTGCTTTTTCTCTTCTTCACGTGCTTTCTTGTAGTGTTTCTATGCTGCTTAGGTTTCCAAAGGTCAGTATTATGAGCAATTTTCGGACGGTTCAATGCACATTTTGTGACTTATTGTTTTGATCCATGATTTCATAGTTCACATCAGAAATCTTCTTTGTAATTTTGTATAATCCAGTCGACGGTTTTCGAAACTTTCGTAAAAGTCCTGGCTTCATAGCCGGATTATAGAGATAATCCAAGTCATTTACCTCGAACTTTCGCTGCTTAGCTTTGCGATTATACCAAAATTTGTTGCTCTGATACGAATTCTTATTCGCTCTAGCTACTTTTTGGTAGGCCATTTTCAAACTAGACTAGAGGTTCTTCGGTCTACTATCCTGATTTCGGTTTTCAGTTGAAATTTTGGCTTTCAAATTGTCGCTGTTTTGGCAGCGTCATTTCTCTGCCGTGTACCAGGTAGTAAGGACTGTATCTTGTGACTGTGTTTGGAGTTGCGCGAAAGGCCATGACGTAGAAATATACCAGATTATCCCAATTATTATGATTCGCGTTTATATAATTAGATAGGCCTGTATGAAGCGAGCGATGAACCCGTTCGATTTACCCGTTACTTTGAGCATGCTAACTTGTGCGTGAAGTGCGTATACTTAAAATTTTGCAAGTTTCTTGAAAAAATGTAGACATAAATGCTCGTCCCTGATCCGTGATTAACTTACAATCAGAACCATGACGAGTCACGATCTCAGTCCCGTAAATTCTAGCACATTATTCAGCCGTCTGATTTCTCAATGGGTAGGTCTCTACATATTTTGTGAAATGGTCAATGAATGTTAGTAAATATTTATTGCCTCTGGGCGTCATTGGATATGGGCCTGTAATGTCCATGGATATGACTTCAAAAGGAATAATGGGCATCTCCACTAATGCGAGTGGCGCTCTGAACTCGCAATCCTGTTTCGTTTCTGACAGGGGTCACATTTTTGTATATACTCTTCTACCGACCTACGCATACTAGGCCACCAGTAACGTAGCAAAATCGTCTTGCGTCCCTTTTACACCCGGATGGACCACAAATACAGGATCATGTTTTCCCTTAATGACTTCCCAAATCAAATTTTGAGGTACGACTAGCTAGAGGTTACCGTTAGAGCGGCGCTTGTATAGAATTCCATCATTATCGAAAAAATTCTTTCTTGTTTTTATATGTCCCTGGGATTTGTTTTGTGCAAAAGACGTCTTCAGCTTGTTCCTGGAGGATATTTTTCTTATCCAGGATTCCTTTCTGTAAGATGGCACCAACGTGCCGACTCAGAGCGTCAACATGGCCTATTTTAGACCCAGCTCTGTATTCGACCACGAAATCCAATTTCGATAATTTTAAAGATCATCCCATCAGGTGTGAATTTTGATCGGCAAAATTTTGCATGCATTTTAATGCAGAATGGTCTGTTCTGACTAAGAGCTGCTTGCCAAAAAGATAACATCGGAATTGTTTGGTAGCCCAAATCAAAGCCAACAATTCCTGTTCTGAAACTGTGTAGGCTCGTTCTGAATTGTTCAATTGCCTACTTGCATAAGCGATTGGGCGTTCTATTCTATTTTGTACCTGAGACAAAATGGCGGCTACTGCTACCTTGGATGCATCCGTTGTTAAAATAAAGGGCAGTTTGGAATCTGGGAAGGCTAACACAGGGGGGATGCAGAGTCTTTCTTTCAAACTTGAATTGTTCTGAATTGTTCAATTGCCTACTTGCATAAGCGATTGGGCGTTCTATTCTATTTTGAACATGACACAAAATGGCGCCCACTGCTACCTTGGATGCATCCGTTGTTAAAATAAAGGGCATTTTGGAATCTGGGAAGGCTAACACAGGGGCACTGCAGTGCCTTTCTTTCAAACTTTCGAAAGCCTTCTGTTGGGTTGGGCCTCATGTAAACTGTTGGTCCTTTCTCATAAGTGTCGTTAGAGGTTTTGCCAGTTTGGCAAAATCTGGAACTAGCCTTCTGTAAAAGGAGGCTAAGCCTATGAAAGCTCTAACGTCTTTTACGCCCTTTGGAGACGGGTATTGCTTGACTGCCTTTATTTTATCAGGGGAGGATTGATCCCTTCCTCTGATAACACATAACCTAGATATTGTACCTTAGGTTGAGCAATTACACATTTCCCGGGGTTCAAATGGAGGTTAGCGGCCTCGAAACTTTGTAATACATTCTTCAACCTCTGCGCGTGTTCTTCTATTGAGCGGGAAAAATTATAATATCATCAATAAATGCCCAGCATTCCGGCCCTATTAGGTCGCTCAAGACTGTGCCCAAAAGCCTTTGAAAATTGGCGGGACTATTAGCCAGGCCAAATGGCAATCTCTGAAATTCGTAATGTCCAGACGGGACGCTGAAAGCGGTTCTCCCTTTATGTGATTCAGCGGTGTGTAACTGCCAGAACCCAGAAGAGAAGTCAAGGACCGTAAAGTATTTTGAACCATGTAGGGTGGACACAGTTTCTTCAAAATTTGGCAGTGGGTAACAATCAAACTGTCACCGAATTATGGGCTCTAAAGTCAACACAAAATCTATACTTGGGTTTTCCATCAGCATTTTTCTTCGGGACAAGAATGGCTGATGCAGAACAAGGAGAATGACTTTTCTAATCATCCCTTTACCTAACATCGTCTGTATTTGGGACTGCATTTCCTCTCTCGATGCGAAGGGAGTTCTATATGGGGTCGTCTAATTGGCTGCGCGTCACCTACTGGTATATGGTGTTCTAAAATGTTCGTTCCCGGAAAATCATTAGTTTCCTCATCATGAAATACATGAGCGTATTTCAAAAGTATGGGCTCAATTACCTGTCCCTCTTCTTTGGTTAAATGATCAATTTTACCTGTAATAACTTCTTATTCAGGGCCTCCTTTTTCTTTTTCCTAGGGGGCTTGATTGGTACGTTTGTGGCAGGCTTTTGTTCCTTTTCAAATTCCACTTTTCCCATCACCACCTGACGGCA
>Ga0268261_10002063_pt1 | contig 14290 bp, 5 predicted proteins | sample TergutNc150P1_FD_190353 | JGI IMG/M metagenome (GOLD analysis project Ga0268261, IMG submission 190353) | Nasutitermes corniger P1 segment gut microbial community from laboratory colony in Florida, USA - Nc150 P1 (SPAdes) (version 2) | ecosystem: Host-associated > Arthropoda: Insects > Digestive... | reverse complement strand
CTGCGACGAGCTGATCACTCGTCCAGAGGAGTCCTACCGACTGTGCTGCGTCGTTGTGTGTGATCTAGAAACATCAAGAATGGGTGCTCCATATATATATATATATATGACATTAGTCACCTAAGGATTAATGATTTAACCCTTATCCTGCTAACGTGGAGAAAATGGTGAGCTAATAATGCCAGCAAATAGCAAATGGGAATTAATTCGGGTTTTAAAGGGTTAAGAGTCTGCTGCCCATTCCATAAGTTATTTTATTTACACAATTCTGTATCATCACACACTATAGGAAGACTGTCATGTTCAAAAGAAAACACTGCCTTCATAATAAAACTAAGCCTACAGAGAGTCACTAACAGGAAACTTGGTGATATGCAGAAAGTAGTCATTATGTGTCAAGAATGTCACTTATGCACTCAATGTGAGCTGTAATGTGACAGATGGAAGATGCAAACAGCTGCAGCACAAGCATGAAACATTTAAATATTTCACACATATTGCCAAGATCTGAAATTGACATAGTGCCAGAAATATTATTTTAATGTGCCTCATGAGCCATTTCTGGATCCACCTCTGGATCTACGTAATAGCAAACAACCCAAAAAGCACTCTCCCTTACTGTGACATGTGCAATACACCCATTTCATACATGTTCAAAATCAAATTCCCATCAAAATATCACTTCTGAATTCATGACATTACCAATGCTACAATCTTAAGCTGCAGAGGTCTCAAACAACTTTCCAATTGACAGTAAATCATGCATTCATTATGTAAAAGAGACATGTTTGTATGGAGTTAATCATAAATACATCTACAGATTATATATTAACAATTTTTTGTATGACACAAATTACAGAGATGGTGATGGTGTGTACACCTTGGATGTTATATATTATAATCAAGTAGTGGAAAAACATGATGAGCAGAATGGATTCATAAAAACAGATAACAAAGTTGTTTATTTATATCTACTATTTTCAATGAACACATACAGACACTGAAAGGCATGTAGACCAATTCATGCTTTTCAAACCTTCTTACTGTATTTAAATAATTCTTAGCAGGTCAGAGAGCAAGAGCAGTCTGGGGGCTAGTGATCTAAAATAGTGCCGAGCCTTACACAAAAAACCACAAATATTATGAAGTACTTACCTCCTCCCGCCATCCCTTTAAGGTGATGAATACATTATTGGATCGACATTCTCTCAAGACTGCTTCGACTTTTGAGCTTCGTTCATCGTAGTCTCTAAAGGCTGGGTTGAGTTCAACTGAGTCTGGCTGAACGTGAAACACATGTGGATAACGTAACAGTTCCAACATTACATCTGGCCTCACCAACCCCACCTGATAGCCTTCAACGATAAAGGGCCGGCAGTTTCCCTGCTGTCGTTCTATAGATAAAAATCAATACACATAGATACATTAGGAACAAATAAACAATTACTGTGCTCTTCATATGCTACGGATATTAACAATCATTACGGTGCACTCATTCCTTTCACAATCTTGAATTTATCAGCCAGAGAAACAGGAAATAAGCTGAAACAGGGTAACTGTAATGAAGTCCTTTCAAGCAGAGTATTAATTGGAAAGCCAAAATAGATGAGGAATAATAAGACTAGGAGAAAATCTGTGTTCAGATTTATATGTTAGGCAAGGAAATAAAAGTACAGCATTCATCCCAACAAATTAATCACATTCAGTTACATTCTGGAAAATATAAGGACATTTACATCTCAATGTCTTATGTAACAAGAAGGCTACTGACAGTGGTGGAAAACATAAGTCATCACTTATCATTTTTACTTACATTACTATTTAAATACAATCAGTTTTTCAATAGCTGGACATGAACAATTAATGTCAAGTGTCTATGAACCTGTGCTGTTTTCAAGTTGACTTCTAACAAAATGAAACTCCCCAAGAAAGCAAAGGCCTTAAACCTGTTCTAATTATCAACAGCTGATTAACAATACATTTTGTCTTCACAATATAATAACTTCTAAAGAACCTAAAATTCAAAACTTACCAGCTCTGATATCTAGGTGTCAGAACCTTACTTTCAGAAAATCTGTACTCTTACAGTTACTTCCAATAACATCCCTGGTCATTTTTCCCTTCACTCTTATGTATAAAAGTCTTCACAATCTAAATCTGGGTTTAGATGGCTACAAAATACTATTCACATGTTTGACAACCATAAGCTGCAGTAGACAGAAGAAGAAACAGTTGCTAACATCCTAATATTACAGCATAAAAATTTCATGAGTTAGTACATCAAACTTTACATTATGGCACAGAACATTTCACAAGTAACTGCAGTAAAGGCAAATCTAAATGATTAACAATTAATTTCAGTTTGATATACCCAACACATGCAGAGTTCCAGTGCATTCTTTTTTAAGAAAACCCACCTCTTGCTGCACCAGGATCAAACGCAACACCTTACTCAAACTACTTGTGGCAACAAGTTCGGTATTTGTGGTTGTTATCTAACATTCAGAACAATATAGCTTATAATCATTCAAATACTTCATATCAAATGTCTGATGGCCCAGATTCATAGATTCCAAAAGTGCAGAAATTTTCCTTCTGGTCACTAAAAATACAAAATTATTATGACAGGTTTCTCTTAATGGTGGTTACTCAACTATGCTGATTATACAACATTCAATCTGAGGATAACAGTGATTGATGCAGAAGAAACCAGCATGTCTGCAGGGACTTAAGAAAACAACACAAACAAGATAGATCAGTCATGAAAGCCAGCTGCCAGACTGAGAAGTAAAACAGACCTACCAAGAACGGGGACAGGAGTGCTAGCAACATGACATTTGGTGGTCTGTCGATGTTCTGTGCCTCTTCCTCCTGCGAAGGAAGAAAGAAGTAAAATGGAAAGAAAGATGGATGGAAAGAATGAAAGGGAAAGATGAACAAAATTTATCTGAAATTCACTGCTACTGTAGGTATACATCAATCATAAACTAACACAATATTATTATCTGTAATGCATAATTATGAAAATAGGTGATATTAAAATTTATGATAAATTTGTTTGCAGGCAGTATATTAAGAAACATGCTAAGGGTGTGGCCTGAACACATACTGGGTCACTTAATATTCTAGCAGTTAAACGTCTGGGTAGGATAAAATTTCACTATGTAAACAATGCTACCAAAGACTCCTTTATGAATACACACATAATAACGACTGTTAATATCACTCAGAGCTTCCTAGGAGCTTTGAAAATTTCTTTTGTTCTCTCTCCTTTACTCATTGTTCCGTTACTTATAATCACAACTTTAAGCATGGCTGTCAATATTGTCATCACTGCAAGATGAAAAGTAATATTGCATGCACGAGTACTACAACACGTAACTACCAGTGATTTAAAAACTGCTATATGCTTGTTTTCACATATAAATATTTGGTGTAGAGACGTCACACACGATACACGACATACACGTACCCCAATCAAAAATATCCTGCTTCACATTCACTCCACCAGTCCAACATGAAACTTAATTCGGCAAGTTTGTTCAAATTTCAACCCCCCAATTAATACATGATCCATGCTAAAACATCTATTTCGGTTAAACTGACACTGTAACTCCGTGTTTCCATCCAGTCATCAGAAATGATAAAACCTGAACACAATAAAGCATGTGAGATCGATGTATACACAACGGCTAGTAACAAAGTAGGCGTTATTGAAATCAATACTGCACGCAATCACTAACAAGCGCAAAATGACTTAGTCTGAAGAAAAGCATGACGATGACTGTATCAATGAACCTGTTAGATCACTAAATATTTCTTCATAAATACCTGACAAGTAAAAACAGTTGAATTTATGCGCCAATTTCAGGAGCCGTGACATTGATAACTCAGACGCCGCCATTCCATACCTCGTCATCAACAGCATAGCCTGCTTTCAGAAATACATCAATTCATCGGGTGTGCACTCAACAGAAGAGGTCTTACCAAATGTAACCAACTGTTACTCTGTTGAACAGGATAGTGTTAGGAATAGCATTGTTACGGAAGAGCTTGGGTGATAATATGTAGAATGATGTCTTTGTAATGAAAAATGTGTTACATATCAGACTTATACTAAAAACATCTTGCTGAAAATTGAAATAGATAATATATGTTGTCACCGTAGTAAGAAATTAGAAAAGTCCGCCAAGAGACTTAATGAACAAAATACAATCGTCGATATATTGATGCACACGTGATATATTGTAATGTGCATTTATTTTAGATTCCTACACAACCTTTCAAGTAAAAATTGTCGCAAATTACACACAAACGTGTATGGCACGCTAAGTAAAACGTTTGGAAAACATTTGTTTTTGATAAATACTGTTTCTTCTGGAGTGCTCATGGCAGCTGGAGATTTAATTCAACAAGAAATTGAAAAACGCAGAGCGTCTGCGAGCAAACATTTTGACTGGAAGAGAACAGGTTTGTTATCGACGTGTAAATTACTAATGACATTTGACTTTATCAGTAGGATATTTTTATAATCATCTTTTATGTTTTTTGTAGGTCGCATGTTTGTTATTGGCCTTGTCCAAGGTCCTCCACAGCACATATTTTATAAATTCTTGGACCGGAGCTTTCCAGGACGAGATTTTAAAAGCATATCGAGGAAAATACTATTAGATCAGCTAATAGCATCACCAATCTGCATATGTATATTCTTCTTTGGAATGGGATACCTTGAGGGCCATACATGGGATGAAACCATTTCAGAATCAAAGATGAAATTTCTCTCTGTTTATATGGTATACCTGCTATAAGTATAGAGCGTGTGTTCATAACAAACTATGGTCGAACCCATAGGTTTTAGGATGACCAATGCAACGAGACAAGTAAAGAACCATGTAAAATTTGAGGTTCTCAGATCAGTTTTGCTGAAGATGGGATAGGATATGATGCTTTGTGATTGAACTAGTAGTTTCCGACATGATGAGGGATCATATTGCCTTAATCATCAGTGTGAAGACTCATCCAACAACACAGCATCACATTCTAGAAGGCTTGAATCTTTAATACTGAACCAGTTATAGTCACCTGTAACTGTCACAGCCTTTGTCTCTAATATCCACTGTCATGTTGTCCTTGCATCTCTTCCACACATTCCTTCCAAAAGTTCCCCATTAAAATTTGAATGCCTTCCTTGCACTTCCATTCTTGCATCATGCCCCCTACTGAATTTTGAAGTCAGATGAGTGGTATTGCATCTTCATGTTCAGATGTGTAGTTAAACTCTTGGCCAAAAAACTGATTCACAAGGTAGTATGTATCTGGGCAAATGTCTATATTTTACAATTTTTGCATAACATCCTTTCCAGTTCATTATATACTAATCTCACCATCAACTGCTGTGCACTTAAGCTACTGATAGGATCATTAAGTAAACCATAAATAACTAAATACATGCATGCCTTATGAATTTCAATATCTTGACAATACTTGGTAATAAAACATAAGTCACCAATTTCTTTGATATGTGATATCCAAAATTATTCTTTCACTTTGTATGTGTGTATGTCTGTTACTAGAATACACATCATTAAATGTCATGTATCAGGTGTGATTCTAACAATAATCTATGTTGCCAGTTACCATTGCTTTGAAAGTATGATGTGCAATAAGACACAGTAATGCAGTATTCTGTTAATGTGTGCAAGGGGTACATAACCTGTTCAGCAGAATAGTGCCAGTGGGGCATGCAGTGGCGCAGTTGGTTGAGGTACTGTGCTACAAGTTGGCAGATCGTGGGTTCGATCCTGATAGTGTCATTGGAATTTTTCATTGACATAAACCTTTCAGCCGTGCTATGGCCCTGGGGTTGACTCAGCCTCTAACATAAATGAGTACCAGGAATATTTCCTGGGGAGTAAAGGCGGCTGGTGCATAGGGCTGACAACCTTACCACCTTCATGTGCTGATCGTCTTGAAATCTGGGAGCCTCAGCCTCCTGGAACCCTCAGGGCCTGTCCAGGCCTGTAATGGGATTGCTTTTACAGTGCCAGTAACTTGTTCAGATATCAGTTACTTTTATATTTGTCTTAAAATTGTTGACAGTAGAATGAATTTTTTTATGGCCCAGCTAGTCAGTACACACAATGAAATGTGTATTCTGAAGAAAACAATAAATGTGAAATATCCAGTAACCAAGGTTTTCCATGTGAGAATTTTGTAGCTAGGAAATTGTTTTTTATATGGACCCAGGAAATTCATCTTTGTCTAGTCCTTAAACTGAGCATTATAAAAAAAATATGCTCTAGCCTAGGGCACACGGAAGTGTTTTCTTCAATTAAGAACTTACACAAGAAAACAGCTAAAAAATTTGGTATTATCACTGGCCTTTGCCTGTTTGTTTCATCTACCCAGTATGCGGTTCAAAACTATACCCTTTTTGGTGGTGTTTCTTTATTTTGAGGTTTGAAAAGCAGAATGTGATACTGGTAGGGTTAACTCACAAGTCCACAGGAAAAGAAGTGTTTAACAAAAACCTTCTGTGCCGTGACATTTATACGTAGTAAACAGATCCTTCTGCCTTTTATGGGGTCAGCGAACACAGCAAATAATGACAATTACAGTAATCCCACAGCTTGTGACTTAATTAATTTCTTGAAAGCCGCTTCTCAGTTGAAAACTTGTGAAAGGAAAATCCCATGCATCCCACAATATAAATTTTAATTGATTCCAGAGGTAAAAAATTTTTTGTCCAACACATAAATTTCAACTTAATACAACATAATATGGTACCTAAGTATAAAAGTAATAACACTTACAGTAATTTATCACATATGAATGACACTCTTAGCCATTAGCTGTCACCAGTAATTTTGTTGTTAATGTGTCATTTCCTTCTTGATGTCAGAGCATAATGAAATCATACCTATGTTTAATCACTGTCAGATTTTTAAAATTCAGATTGATTTCTCACATTGCATGAATGAATCTATGCATTTATATGTGGATCATATGATAAACTGATGTATACATATTTTTTTGCAGGTTGACTGGTTAGTCTGGCCACCAACCCAGGTAATAAACTTCTACTTTCTGAGCTCCATATATCGGGTCATGTATATCAACATTGTGACAATGGTGTATGATGTGTTTCTTTCCTACATAAAGCATAATGTATAAGCACAATTTGTGGTTAGGTTTGCTTTCAAGTACATCATGTTATGATCTTGTTCTCTATTTCTTTGCACAGAAAGTGAAAGCCATAACAGTCTTATCACCTAGTATTTTGGAGTGTTCTGAAACAGTGACTTAATTTCAACACCATTAAACACTATTCTACAAAATTTTAATCTTATTATGGTCTCCAATGGCATAATAGTTTATACCAATTTTTATGAAAACTAGTCAGCTGGTTCAACAGTGCAAATGGAGATATAAAAATATTCAACATGGTGATGTCATTAACTAGTTATTCATTTTTAGGCAAGGTAAGTAATAGGTACTATTAAAACTCCAACAGCCTTTATGTGCTTTATAGCCTTGATAAAGGCTGTTGGAATTTTATTAATGCTTACATTATTCAGAACCATGCAGTAGGCATTGATTAAAGAGCGCTGAAGTGGTCCACACTCCCTGTGATTAATTAAGTGCCACAGCATGAAGGCATAGGCAGGAGTAGAGGTATAATACCATTCAGTCTTACTCTCAACACTAGATTGAGGTCAGCTATATGCCCTGGCCACTTTAACCGTAGAACCCACTGAACAGGAGGCTGAGTGGCTGCTGGAGCCAGTCAAGACACTTTGATGCGGAAAATCTCTTGCCTTCTTCAGGAATCAAACTTGGAACAGAAAGTAGGCTAAGTAATTGGTTCAGTAGCAATAACATGGTGTGGCATTAGTTGTGAGTTTTATTTACCCCCTCTTCTGTCCAGTTACTAGGGTTGAAATAAATTCCTCTATAGCTAATATCATGTAAGATTCACTTGGCACTTTCTGTTTTAGTCTCCTCCATCACCTTTTGCTGAAGTACCATATTTACCCAAATATAAGATTTTTTTTTTTTTTTCCAAATGCATCATCTGACAAGGGGAGGGGAAGGGATTCACTTTATAATTGCACACAAAGTTAAACATGTTCTGTAAAGTATTTTCATGAAAATTAAAGAGTGAGGAATTCTAATAATCTAAAAGTACTGTTACATCTAGGATAGTATATGCAATTCAGCACTTGAAAAATCTATGGACCAATGCTGAATTTTGACTCTGGATATGCAGATCACTTTACAATTTTAAGCTTTTATTATTGTCTTCTAGATGTTTGTTCTCACACAATGCACATACTGCCTACTTCCAACACATTACAGTATTCCCTAATTTAAAATTCCAGCCTGTAAGACTTCTAACAAATACCATTGCTACATGGGAGTTTGCCGTTAACCTGCATTTGCTTATGGTACTGATATTTATTCATTTACAGTGACATCCATCAACATGTCCTGCTGTTACTTATCATCATCATCATCATCATGTTCAGGAAGGATTAGGTGCGTTTCCTGTTCCTTGATCCTCAAAATGAAATTGGTCCCTCCATCTCTTCCTCGGTCATCCTATGTGCCTTCGTCCTCTTGGTTTATATTGTAATGCTTGTTGAGGTATCCTGTTTGTGTCCATCCTCTGTATGTGTTGTAGCCACTTTTCCTTGTACTGTTTTATTTCCTTTACTATATTCTCTGCTCCCATTTTTTTCCCTAATACATTGATTCTTTTCTTTATCTAGTTTTGTTATTCTGCTGTTATTTATTTTCTTGTGAAAATGGTTCAGCCTCTGGGTGCTTGTTTGTGCCCATTTACATAAACTGTGCAAAATACTTAAAAACCTTAAAATTACATAAATTTGTACCATAAGGAAGTCTTTTGTCACTTTTTAAATTCATTCACTTTCATTAGTATAGTCCTGATATGTTGTTCCTTCCACTGTAATATTTGCACTCCCCTGGGTTCTTCTATTGTTTGATTAAACCTAATTTTCACTTGCACAGTCTCCAGCATCACCTTTGCTGAAGTACATATATGTTGCTCTGTTGTCTTGTGGTGAATATATGAGCAGGCACTGAAGATGGCTTAAAGAAACAGAATGTATTTGGGGCGGGGGGGAGTAATTATCATTGTATAGCATACACCATGGTAGTGAATCCAAGATTTATGGTAACAAGGTGGAAATATATAATCTGAAAGCACAAATTACATTATAAGAGTACGGTTTCTTTAATCTGACTTTCTCAAGACTGGACAGTTGCCACACTACCCAATATTCCAGATTATCAAGACAGTACCTATATGACCAAAGTAAGATAAAGGTAAAGTGCACCATTGTACAGGCACTGAGGCTGTGTACAGCCTGTATGGCCCATAGGGGGAGTAGAGGTATAGCTCTACTCTTTCATGATCATGGCACTAGAAGGGGGTGAGGGGTCAGCGTCACGCCTCAGCTGCTCTTTACCCCCAGGAAAGACCCGGTACCCATTGTACAGGAGGCTGGGTGGGCCCCAGGGCTGGTCTGGACAGGTGCGGAAAATCTCGCTCCCACTGGGATTCGAACCCCGGACTGTCCAGCCCGTAGCCAGTCGCTATACCGACTACGCTACCCGGCCCACTCTGACCGAAGTATATACAAGTAATTGTTTGTTAGTGCACTCAGAGAATGTGACCTTGTCAGCAATTGTCACTTCATCACAAGAGTGAGCTTTTCCAATTATCATAGACCAAGTCACAGGTTTCTCTTCAGAACACAGTGCTGTAAATCACTTACACAATACCTTACCCTTTGGTGTTCTATTTAGGCTCTTTCTCTTTAACGAAGTGTCCAGGCCAGCTCTGGGGCCCACTTAAACTCCTGTTTAGTGTGTGTTGAGGGTCTCTGTCTCCAAGGGTACAGAGGCCAGAGCACATAGCTGACCATTTCCATCTAGTGCTGAGGTTACAATAAGTGGAACTATTACTCCACACCCCATATGCAATAATAACATGCACAGGGGTAACTTCATCTTTACCTGACAGCTTTGAACTCCATGTCCAGCATGTTACTGCTGTATCATGGCCCCAAGTATAAATAATTACTAGCCTCAACATTACACAATAAGTATTATAATCACCCTATGAGAATTCATAAAGGGAACTTGTGTGAAATATGTTAACTGTATTAAAACTTTTACATGCTTAAATATAAATTATATGTACTTATTTAATGAAAAGTTGTTTTTTATATTTCTAATTATACACTACCTGTGGTGTCATCCATATGCAGCCCTTCCTTCTAACATGATAGCAGTGAAAAGCCTAGTAATTTTCACATAACAAGTAAGGAATAGTTATTCCTTCTTGTAACATTGTCCATCTCAAATTCAACCTCTTTGGTTTCTCCCTTGGATATAGTGTTCTTATTTTCTAACAAATTCATACATATTGTAGATCTATAAGGATGATATGTAGTCATTTTTTTTTTTTTAGTTTGTTCATCCCTGCTGTGTTGATTGATAAATGAAGTCAAAATTTCACTTGAGACAGCCTCACAGGTTTGAACCCTTCAAATCTGGCCTTGGTTCTCAGTACAGACTTCTAATTCTTCATATGCTCTCAGCCTTTGTGCACTGCACCATCATAAGTATTAAATTTAAAACTCCTCTGCCCTGGGCAGCAGTTGGAATTTAAACCTAAACATTAAAGGGTTAATGGCAAGGTATGACAGCTGGAATGCTGACTAAAGCACAGGTACCACTTGTCTGCTTCATAATGACTGCCATCTGCTTTGACTACTATCATCTAATCACTCATCTTCATCTGGCCAATCATCAAGTGCATTATGTAAGGGAGATAAATGTTTTGGGGTGAAGTAAAGTGAAATTAACCCTGTCCATACCTTGAAAGCTGAAGGCAAATAAAGGTGTAGTTCCCCTCATGCACTAGTTGCAGGTCACTGGGCAACTCCACAGCACAGCCACTTTAACCCCAAAAGAACCAATGGTACTGATTGAATAGCAGGGTTGTTTGGCCCCAGAACTGGCCAGTACATCCTGGAAGAGGGAAAGTCTCTTACCCCTGCTGGGAATCAAATCATCCAGCCCATAGCATAGTCACTAGCCAAACTTCATGATTGTTTTGGGGTAATAAGACCCAGTTGTTCACAGGTGCTAATACCCAAGCTGATCACTGGACATGAACCTCAAACAGTTCCATCCACCTTCAATCTCAACTAAAAATGGACCTGCACATATTTTCAGTATTGTGTTCAGGTACTCACTGATCTTGCTGGTTTAAGCATGTGAAGAGAAGCACCTGAAGGAAGTAATGTGGGTTTGTGCCCCTTCTGAGCAAGATTATGAGTAAAACAAGATTATTTTGAATGCTACAGTAAGTGCTGGAAATTTTGTATGCAAAATGCAGCATATTTCACGAGGGTTTATGAAAAAATTATTAAAAATTACCCCATAAACCCTTCCTCCCACGACAACCCGAAGCTGTCAGCTTAACTACAACCACTCCACCAAAGGTGTCAATGTCACTTGACCCCAACCGCCACAGTTCATATACACCGCCAGCCAGTCGGCTACCACTCTTATCCACGACTATCTCCACAGATTACCCCCAGGACAACGAATAGAATGCAGGAATTGTAACTTCCCCTGCTGCTGTTCGGTTCCCCCAACTACAAACCCGTATGATTACATGCCAAACACTATCAAATCCGACCAGTTGTATTATACCGACTTGTCCTTTCAACTGCAACAGACAGTTGGCATGGAAACAAATCATTGAATCGTAATCTATCGTAATTGGTTCACAAAGTTAACTTTCCCTCTGTCTCATACTAAATGATCTGTGCCCTCTGTCGTCGATTTTCGCTTGTGGCGGTACACCTGTGCGAAATTTTAGTGCTAGTAATTGAATGCAGCCAATATGTCTGACAGGGTTTAGCAGTTGTTAAATAATTAAAAACAAATATGGCCGGCGAAATAGATCATTTTAATTCCTATACGTTCAATCGACCAGTTAAGGCAAACAGTAAAGCTAATGTGAGTAGAAAGAAGGACAAACGACTGTTTTAGCAATACAAATGACAGTGATACATTTTCATCTTGTTCATGTCCGTGCACTAGTATCACTTTCACGTAAAAAAAACGACTAATCCGCACAGTTATTATTAACACCGCTTTATTTAACACTGTGTAACTCAGACATGTTTCACCCCTCAAAGGGCCATCTTCGGGGAGTACGACACATATTTCAACAGCAAAGTCAACAAAAAGAGTTACCGGATGTAAAATTCAGCTTAGTGATTAAGTCGATTTTTTAATGTGAGGAGTGATACCTGTATACAAAGCACTGTTTACTGTCGCAGGTACTGGAATGCCGTGTATGTGAAGATGTTTTCGGGCTTCAAGGAGATAAAGTTCCTCGCCTTTTGTACTGTGGCCATACAGTATGTCATGCCTGTTTGCTTCGTCTTCCGTTGAGAGATAATGCTGTGCAGTGTCCCTTCGACAGACAACCCACACCAGTTGGTACGTACGTGTTAGCAATGAAGTAATGTACAGGATTTTCTGTATATGACGCTGTGTAAGCCGTGTAAGTGCTGAACTAGGGTAGGCCTGCACGGTTTTACAAGCACATTCTCAACGTCATAGTTATAAATCCCTGTATTGTGGTGGGGATAATGGAAATAACCTATATTTGAGGGGGCTAAAGCTGGTCTGGGCTTTAATATTATCCATGTTCTGTACAGTAAGGTGATGTTACAATGTTTATTCTAGCAACTGCAGAATAGTTTGATACAAAAATATATACAATCATACAGTAAACCTCCTACATGTTTCAGACTTTTTTGGCCATCCTCAGGGAGGTATTTGACAAAGACATTGTACTTTTCTTGTATGTGGAAGGAAAACATGATGCCACCTGTTCCTGCTACCAGCTGCCTGTTTTCTTGGTTAAAGTGTAGTCTGTAACCTTTCAGGAATAACTAGAATTCATGGTTGAGACCACCTTAAAGTAAACTTATCACAGATTTTCATATGTTTGTTGTACGAATGACTTGACCTTGCAACCACTTTGGAATTTGAGTGTTATTTACAGTTATTAATTTTTCTATGTGCCCCGTCCATCTCACTGTCTTTGGTCTGGTTGCTGTACTAATGCATGGTGTATTCAGACGTATAGGGTACGACTGGTTTTTAAACTAATGTTCAGAATTCTAATAAACCCCTTGCTATGTGTATGTATCACATATTCTCAGATCCGCAAGGGATTTACACATATCAGTTTAAAACGTTGTACCCTACCCAGTAAAAAATGAATCAGTATAACCCCAATAACTCTGGTTGCAGTTTGATGGAATTTAAAATATTAACCCCTGGACAGCTTGTCAGGTATACCCATCACACAGTGTGATGCTTAAAATGCTGACCATGATGGCTGTTTAGTGGCTGTCATGCAAATTCCAATCTCCTGCACATCATGCCAAGTATTTAATTCCTGTGTCAGAGGGTTAATATAGATATTTTGAGTATTTATTAGATGCTGTACCCAGCAAAAATAATAGTAAATGTAACTCAAATAAGATTGATTGCATTTTAGTAGAATACAAAATTTTCTGTTTGTTATTTCATAAATTTACTAGATGCATTCTTATTGAATGTACACAGTATAAAGAAGAGGCCGCACCATTATAGTGATCCAGTTCCACATTCTAGTAGCCACCACTCTGCATGGGCTGTGACATGATTACAAGTAATGTTCATATTAATGTAAGATGTGTATGTTTTGAGCAAACAAGAACTTACCCTTGGTGTATAGACATGTTTTATAAAAGAACAGTGACAAGATTAAGATCTGTGACTTAAAATTTACACAAGAATTAAACATATTGTCATTAATAGCATCTAGGAGGGATTACCAAGAGAGAACAAAGGGATCAACATCACAGAGATGTAACGTGAGTTTTAATTCGTACAGAAGTTGATTATTTTTAGGTATGAGATTACTGTATAGTTCTATATATATAATGGCCAAGAGAACAAAAATACAACCAATCGAGTTATATGAGTGTATATATTTTCGTGTTATAAAAAGCAGCTAGCTCTCAGACACGTATTAATGTAAACCTTCATATTTTACTATATGTTTTTGAAGCAACGCTTCCTGAGGATTATCGTATAAAATGGATTGAAAAATATTGGAGTAATAACAGATGGTTGGCAACTGAACATCTGGGGGGGGTGTGTGTGTGTGTGTGTGTGTGTG
>Ga0268261_10002062_pt1 | contig 14292 bp, 9 predicted proteins | sample TergutNc150P1_FD_190353 | JGI IMG/M metagenome (GOLD analysis project Ga0268261, IMG submission 190353) | Nasutitermes corniger P1 segment gut microbial community from laboratory colony in Florida, USA - Nc150 P1 (SPAdes) (version 2) | ecosystem: Host-associated > Arthropoda: Insects > Digestive... | reverse complement strand
TGATTCATTTTGCTGCTTTTTCTGCATGGTTTTATTAATTGCAGTGTATTTTCTGTAGTTCCATATTCATGCCTATTATTCAATATGTGTACTGCATATGCTGATGCCGGGTTATTATTTTTATGTACCTTATATATTCTTTGTGCCTTGTTGTGATTGGTCTACCGGACCGTCCCACGCAATTCATTCTACATGTATTACACTTTATTTCGTATATCCCACTTGGGTTCTTGTTGCCTATTTTTTTGCACTAGCTGGTGATATATGGTGTTACTGGCCCTAAACGCTACGCTGATTCCTGTGTTTTTTAACAGATTAGTTACCTTCTTTATTAGGGGGCTGTGGTATGTGAATGTTACCCATTTTTTGTTGTTTGTTTGTTCTGTTTTTTCTTCGTTTTTTCTTGTAGGTCTTTTGTTTTGTTTAGCTATTTCTTTCTCTTTTATGTTCTGTATTACTTTTATGGGGAAGACATTCTGTTGAGCTACATTGCATATGGTTTCCCATTTCTGCGTCCTTGCTTGCTCTGTCATAGGTAGCGTTAATGCTCTGTTTATGTAGTGTGTGAATGCCGCTCTTTTGTGGTCCCAGGGTGATTAGATGTGTATTAAACTGCGATATTTGCATTGGTTGGTTTTCTGTATATACTGAGTTCTATCTTGTTTATGTTTCTGCTGATTGTTAGGTCCAAGTAATTTATTGATTTATTTACTTCCATTGTTGCTTTGAATTCCAGCGGTTCATTGATATTCTTCATGATACTGGTTATTGCTGTTTCATTTGTTTTGTTGTGGTTAAAGATGATTATTATATCGTCAACACACTTTTTATAATAAATTATCTCTTTACTCTCTATCCAATGCCTTACGTATAGTTCTTCTATGTGTTGCAAATATAATTCTGCTAGCGTTCCGGATACGGGTGATCCCATTGCAATTCCATTTTTGGTTTGAAGAATTGGTCATTGTATTGAAAATAATTCTGTTCAATTATTATTCTTAGAAGCCGTATGATTTGTTCTTTTACCTTCTTGCTTGTGTTGTTTTTATCTAACCAGAAGATTGTTGAGTGGATAATTCCTTGTTTTGGCAAGTTAACATATCTGCTCTGGCTATTGTTAGGTTATTTTGCTGTAGTGTTTTCTTTATTTGGTTTATATTGTATTGATACCTTTCGTGTACCGTATTGTGACTGATGGATTCTCCTATTTGTTTGATCTTTTTGGCCGCTAAGTACCGGAAAGTGTTTTGCATGTTACTCTGTAGGTTTTTGATGGCATTTTCCGTGTCTATTATTAATTCGTTAATATAATACTCTGGATTTTTTTCTATTGCTTATTGACGGCCTATTTCTAGTGTTTTGATCTGTTCCTCTGTGAATGTTATATTAGTCAGATTTACTACCCTGTTTTTCTTTTCATGTACGTGTTTCTTGCGCTTACTTTGGGGTGGCTTTTGTTGTAAATTTTGTTGTGTTAGTGAGTTCAATTTGCGATTGAGTCTTTCATATACCGTGTCCATGTCCTTACTTAATTTAGTTTCGATGTTGTTTTGAATATACTGCCACATACCGTTGTAATGTTGTGCACATTTCGGATGTTCGATGTATAGTCGCTAGTTGAGCTGTTGTTTCTTGCGATATAGGAATTTTATTTCTTGGTTAATCCTATATCTAATGGCCTGGGTTGTTGTCTTTTTATCTTGCTGTTTCTGACCACTGATCCTTATTCTTATATCCTTATATTCAAAACAATATTGAAACTAAATTAAGTAAGGACATGGACGCGGTATATGAAAGACTCAATCGCAAATTGAACTCACTAACACAACAAAATTCACCCCAAAGTAAGCGCAAGAAACACGTACATGAAAAGAAAAACAGGGTAGTAAATTTGACTAATATAACATTCACAAACGAACAGATCAAAACACTAGAAATGGGCCCACAACATGCAATAGAAAAAACCCAAAATATTATATTAACGAATTAATAATAGACATGGAAAATGCCATTAAAAAACCTACAGAGTAACATGCAAAACACTTTCCGGTACTTAGCGGCCAAAAATATCAAACAAATAGGAGAATCCAACAGACACAATACGGTACACAAAAGGTATCAATACAATATAAACCAAATAAAGAAAACACTACAGCAAAATAACCTAACAATAGCCAGAGCAGATAAAAGCAAAGCATTGGTAATAATCGATGAGACAGTATTGAAACAGAAAGTAAATAAATTTATACAAGAGAACAATACAACGGAACTAAATAAGGACCCAACGGAAGCATATCATAAACAATTAGAACAAGCAATGCAAAAATGTGAAGACCTAATAGAAAAGAATAGAGCAAATACTTACTAAATATAAAACCCACTGCGCCAAAAATTAATGCTTACATAAAAACACACAAAGAAAACGAACCAATCAGACAGGTAATAGATAACACGCAGGCACCATCATACAAAATAGCAAAGTTCCTAAACAATAAGATAAAAACATACATAAACCTACCAAATACACACATCACCATAAACTCAGGGGAAATAGCACAGGAATTGCACAAGTTACACATCACAGAGAAGCACAAGATACTTACATTAGATATCAAGGACTTGTACGTTAACCTGCCAAAACAAGGAATTATCCAGTCAACAATCTTCTGGTTAGATAAAAACAACACAAGCAAGAAGGTAAAAGAACAAATCATACGGCTTCTAAAAATAATAATTGAACAGAATTATTTTCAATACAATGACCAATTCTTCAGACCAAAAAATGGAATTGCAATGGGATCACCCGTATCCAGAACGCTAGCAGAATTATATTTGCAACACATAGAAGAACTATACATAAGGCATTGGATAGAGAGTAAAGAGATAATCTATTATAAAATGTGTGTTGACGATATAATAATCATCTTTAACCACAACAAAACAAATGAAACAGCAATAACCAGTATCATGAATAATATCAATGAACAGCTGGAATTCAAAGCAACAATGGAAGTAAATAAATCAATAAATTACTTGGACCTAACAATCAGCAGAAACATAAACAAGATAGAACTCAGTATTTAAAGAAAACCAACCAATGCAAATATCACAGTTCAATACACATCTAATCACCCGTGGGACCACAAAAGAGCGGCATTCACACACTACGTAAACAGAGCATTAACGCTACCTATGACAGAGCAAGCAAGGACGCAGAAATGGGAAACCATATGCAATGTAGCTCAACAGAATGTCTTCCCCATAAAAGTAATACAGAATATAAAAGAGAAAGAAATAGCTAAACAAAACAAAAGACCTACAAGAAAAAACGAAGAAAAAACAGAACAAACAAAAAATGGGTAACATTCACATACCACAGCCCCCTAATAAGGAAGGTAACTAATCTATTAAAAAACACAGGAATCGGCATAGCGTTTAGAGCCAGTAACACCATAGACCACCAGCTAGTGCAAAAAAATAGGCAACAAGAACCCAAGTGGGATATACGAAATAAAGTGTAATACATGTAGAATGAATTACGTGGGACGGTCCGGTAGACCAATCACAACAAGGCACAAAGAACATATAAGGTACATAAAAAATAATAACCCGGCATCAGCATATGCAGTACACATATTGAATAATAGGCATGAATATGGAACTACAGAAAATACACTGCAATTAATAAAACCATGCAGAAAAAGCAGCAAAATGAATCATGGGGAAAACATGTTTATTCAAATCTACCACCAATACAGCAAACTAATAGAGGAACAGCAAGTCATTGAACCAAACCCGCTATTTGAGTACGCGCAGCCACCCCATACGTTAAGAGACAGTACACAACAAGACCAACAGCAGAGAGGTATACATGACAACAACACAGATAGGTAAGCTTACAAAACTTATACCATATCCATCAAGTCTTTCTAATTACCACAATTACAATATTATAGTGAGCTATCATATTTTAATAGTACTATAAATCATAGCAGCGCACTCGGTTATTGTTAAACATTATATTACAGAAGATACGGCCACATACCCAAGTAAAATTGTGACGAAGCAACAAGGTGGAAATTAGCATTGTACAAGGAACATCCCCTGAAGATGGTCAAGTATATGGCTGAAACATGTAGGGTGACACAACAGACGCAGACATTCTAGTGTTTTAAAGAGTGATTGTGTTTTAGTGTGTATTTTAAAGAATAGTGCATGAGTTGGGTTTTTAAACAATGTACGATAACAACATGCACGGTGAAAGAATAAGGATTGCAAAAACATTGTTTGTGGAGGCAAGTGTTACCCCTTCAAATATTGTATTACAGTTATCACCTGAAAATGCAGTACACTCTCAGACAAGATAATTTATTTATAATGTCCCTTGAACATACTGTGCAGTAGTTTGTGCCGTTTCATTTCACCATTCGTGCTCCAATCCCTCCCTCACCAACACCAGTGTCGCTGCGGTCCGTACTTCAGGTTTTCGATTATCCGTATTCCGTTTTCTCGTGTCTCCACCTTTTCCACGATACACCCACCCACAATGCATCACGCATCCTGTTAACCACTTGCAGCACAGATCATGTATCTGTCTTAGTAATTCAACCACAAAATAATTAAAGTAATTTTAATTTACTTTTTATGCAAGTTTAATTTTATTTTGTGACTGATTTACTTTTGCTGGCCACAGTTTTTCTTTGCAGAAACATTATGATGTGAAGCTAGAACCTTCTAAAATATTCTGAAAATTTCAGGGAAGTTGTTCATTTTTATTATTGGGGTGATGCCACAAATTTGTAAAACCACAAATTATTAATCTATGAAAAGCAAGGAATGACTGTGATTGAAATTATGCCAGCAGCTGAACAGTGGGACCACTTGCTGTCTGAGACATACAAAATTTTAGGCACTTAATTTTTGTGGCAAGTGTAACATACTTTAAAAAATAGACTCCATCCTACACTAAAGACAGAACATTGCTACTCCATATGCTTACTTCTTGAAATTGAGAAGTGTTATAATACCTAAAGTTATTCATTTGTTTTACACAAAGTAAAAGGACAAATAAGGAAACTTTGTTGCAGTTTTTAATGAGCTCTTACAGCTTATTTATTCCAGGTGAAACTTATAATTAACACCATTACTAGAATATAACAACATCTCCCATAAAAGTACGAAAAAATTATACATTCGATTCTAAGAAATCTTACAATTAATGGAATTAAATAATTTGTCACTTATTTATATTTACAGTTACATGTACTCCATTTGTTATTTGTTCTCCTAGAAATTCCTGCTCAACATGTACATACACAACAAGATATTTATTATCTGAACGAATAAATTTACTATATACAAATCACAGCCATTTTATGCAGTCCATAAGCTTGCTCCTCATCATGACCTCACTGGTGGAAATAGGGACTAGTCACATCAACACATTTTCTGAGCAGCCCTTGAAAGCTATATAAGGATAAAGAGATTAATGTTCAATCTTGAGGTGGTTCATCCCCGCTGTGTTTGAAGTATAATTAGGATTTGAAACTGTAACTGAACACAGCTAGTATATGTTGTTCTTATTTATTTGTCAGAGTGACTACATGTTTCAGCCCCAATTAGGCCATCATCAGGTCACAAGTACATTATATAATAGAGGGAGCTAGACACTGTAACATGTAAAATATATATATATATATATATATATATATAAAATCTAATTCCCTTCTATTATATAATCTACTTGTGACCTGATGATGGCCTAATTGGGGCCGAAATATGTAGTCACTCTGACAAATAAATAAGACCAACATACACTAGCTGTGTTCTGACTGTCAATTTCAAATCCTAATTAGATTAATGTTCAGTCATGTGTGAAATATCACTTGTTGTGATAGCATCTGCAGAATTCTCTGATGAAGATACTGTATCATAACAAGGATCATTACCAAAAGCTTCATATTTATCCCTGTGGATGTTTACAGGCACACATTCTCCAGAACTAGTGGTACTACCCCCTGATACATCACCAGCAAAAATACTAGGCAATGTGTACAGTTCATCAGAATCAACATTCTGTATACCCTGATGATCTCCATCAAGAATACTTTCAACATCCATTCCCACAACATTTGTGCTATTAAAATCCATATCAATCTTCAAAGTATCAGGCATGTCATCTTCACTTTTAAAATAGTCATCATTGTTATCATTGTTGTTGCCATCGCTGTCGTCATCATCGTCGTCATCATCTTCGTCATCATCATCATCATCATCTGAGCTGTCATCTTCGTCTGTTTCCAATTCAGTGCTTGAATAAAAACAGCCATCAGCATCATCATTGGAACTCATGAATCCTGAAAACCAACTAGTTTCATCATCATCATCATCATCATCATCATACTCATCCTCTGCAAATGGTTCTGAAGACCCTTCATCAGACTGACCATCACAGCCATGAACACAGTCGTCAATACTCTTAAAATTATATAGAGATGCTCCAAGTTGCAACCGAGAGCATTCGATTTCAAACCTAGATGTTAATGATGGAGGAAGATTCAGTAACTCATTAACTAACTTGTAAATGGTCGTCTTATTCAATTCCATTACTACATCCCACTGTGTAATGTTATCCATATCTTCTACCACAATGTCATCTGAAAATTGAACCTCAGATACCTCACAAACTTTCTCTTCTTCATTTTCTTCCCAGTTCTCACCCTGCTCCTTTTCTTTCTGGGCAATCAGTTTCTTGCCCTTAAGTTTTGCTACGAGTTCCAAGGATTTACCTAAAACAAATACCAAACATCACATTACATGATGAAACCCTCATTTAATACCCTGTTTCTTTTTCCTCAGTTTAATAATAAATTTAAGTGACAAAAAGTCAATAATGTCATTGATAAGTGTCCTCCAATTAAGATTCTCCTTTCAGTACAGTCTACAATTCTGTTATACTACACATCTGTATTTAAAGCATTTAAATATCCTTGAAAAGAGCAAAAATACAACTGTGAGGCTAAACGCATTTTTGGTTTAGAGTTGGAGAGAGGAAAATTCTGAACTGTATGAGAGTATTCCCAGTACTTTATGTTTTTAACTTCTGCATGAAAGTTCCAAAAAATTTGAATCTGGCATAATTGTCTTATTACCTGTCTTCATTCTATAATCTTATCCTATAGTAACATGACGAGACATGAACATACACTTAGTTACCTATTATATTTGTATTATAGCAATATTAAATATCTATATGCAGTAATAATGGATGTAACACAAAATACCAAGAAAAGCACTACTTACATGGGGGTCGAGTAAAAAACACATGGCCTATTATCCGACGCACACAGAGCTGCTGGAGTCCTGCTCTTAAGTTTCCAAACACAAGTATCACCATATCCTGGGGTTCAATGACTGATGAAAGTGAATCAAATGGAAACTGTGTTTCACCACAAATTATCTTTTCAATTTCAACCAGTACACTTTGTGGGAAGCACTTAGACACAGCTGTATTGTCTACAACAGGTGAGATGGCACATGAGAACACCTTATTCAGCAAATGAACATCAAATGGATATGGTGCCTCATTAAAATCAAACTTGGAACCCACGTAAGCAGCTGTATGTCGCACATAGGGTGATGAATCCTGCAGCAGGGGTGCTAAGATAGCTGATACTCCATTGACAGCAATCTTCCAAGGTCTAGATACATCAGTCTCCAAATTTCTAGATAAACTATAGCACTTCGAAATACTAATAACAGCACGGGGAGCAGGGTTTGCACCCAGATGTAACAGCTCTGTTGCTACTGTGGGTGAACCTGCTAACATTGATCGCCACAAAGCTGTCTCATTTGAGCAATTTGGATTCTGTAGTGATGAAATCTGAAAAAATAAAACCAGTAGGACAGCCATGATAATAGGATTCATATACACTGAATATATTTCCCTAGTACTTCATAAGTGTAATGGGACCCCCATTCAGTAGTCAGCTGCAACTCAGATATATGGAGGTCTGTCAAACTCTGTAATTTGGTTGTTCAATTAGAACATATAAAAGGATCCCATTATAAAGCATTCTAATTTATAATGCTGTCTCACACAGTGTGTACTGTGTAAGATGCAACCCAAAAATCAGACATGTATAAAGACTGAAACAAGCATAAGAAGCTGCCCCCCCCTTCTGCAATGGACATTTCCAACATTCGCCGAGCACTTCAGCACATGTCACTGCCTTGCTTCAGTTCTGTTGGCTACCAGTTGTGCAGTAATCCCGTAACAAACAACATGGTTTTTTCACAGGAAGAGGTTTATGTGTTGGATAATTTGTTTTTGTATGGACAAAGCATGGTTCCACTACAGAGTGTGTATATTAACAGTCAGAACAGTAGAATATGGCATGCCGAAAACCCAAGTAAATTGTATTAAAATCATCTGCATTTGCCAAAGATAGGTGTCTGGTGCACAGTGTCTTGAAAAAATAATATGGGACCATTATTCTCTGAAAAGTCAATTACTGTAAATAATTATCCAATCTTTTGACTCAATTAATTGCTCTACCAGAAGAGAATAAACAGAACTGCTGGCTTCAGCAAAGTGAGGCAACTGCCCATACCACGAAAACAACAACTCTCTTGCAGGCCTTCTGCAGTGACCGCATTGTCAGTTGTGGCCTTTGGCCACCATGATCCCTGGACCTTATGCCACCAGACTTCTTTTAGTGTGGATCTCTTAAAAGAAGAGTCTACAGCCACAACCCAAAAAGCCTAAAGGATCTCAAACATACCATGAAGCAGGAACAACAAACTCTTCAAAAGTTACAATAAACACTGTGAAAAGAGTGAATGATTATCTTTAAGAAGGTGGGGAGGGGGGGCATTTTCAGCATCTGCTGTAATTACACATTGTTTCTCACATACTTGGTATCTTTGACAAAATAAAATTAAAATAAATGTTTTACATTATTTGGTTGCATTTTATAAGGTACACCCTATAGCATGGATCCTGACTGCATTATTATATGAACCAGTATGTTTGTATGTTTATAAATGTGCAGCAGCTATACAAAAACTCCAGGAAAAGAATTTTATCTTGAATCTGGGAATGCAAAGAATCCCTTCAGCATACTGAATTCCTGATTATGTGGCTGCAGACTATCCAGGTTGCAGACCATCCAAGTCTGACATTATTTGACTGTTGTTTTACATATGTGGTGCAATCCATATTGCATTTATTTCCCCAAAACACCACCACCTTCCAATCAATGCTGTCCCATTCAAAGTAATCCCCTTTGGACATTACACGGTGAGTCCAGCAATCATTCTACCATTTGAAGCATTCTGTGAAGTACACTGTTTGAAACTCTGGGAGTGTCTCTCTAGATTCACTCATCATTTTTCTGCAATCATCATGAAGTCATTAAATCTCCTTCCCCTTAAAGCCATATCGAGTTTTGACATGGAAGAAGTAACACAGCACTAAATCTGGTGACTAAGGAGAGCGTGGAATTACAGGCATTTTGTTTTACTGCAGAAATTCACACACAAAGCAGGTAAGGAACAAATGTGGCAGCAATCTGACACATGTTCAGACTATCTTTGAAAATGCTCTGAATTGCCCCAGATGAAATTCCTAACATGCTGGTAATTTCATGGACAGTGATTCTTCTGTTCCTGACAACAAGTCACTTCACTCAATCCATACTTTCATCTCTTTTGCTAACTGATGCATGTCACCAGTGTTCAGTGTCTTCTTTCAACAGCTGTCACAGTTTTGAAACTGGAAAACTATTCACATACTTGGATTCTTCCCACTCCAAAAGCTACTTTTAACATTACCAAACTTTCTGTTGCATTTTCTACCAGTTCAAAAAAAAAGTTTAATGAACATGTACGGTTGTTTGAGAAGCCTGCCATTTTCTAGGCATTCCAAAGCCACAAATGAAACAACAAAAACTTGTACTTAGCAAGATATTACTCAACAATCACATGCTGCAGCCTAATTTTAAGTGGAAACTGACTCAGCAGAGGTGTCTCTATGTACACATAATGGATGAAGTACATGGCAGCAGCAGTAGTTTCACTGCACAGGCAGTTCAGAAACTATTCACCTAGTCATGGAAAAAAGATACTCCTATAAAATGTTCATTCCCCAGATGAATGCTTTTTTAACAAATGAATAAAAGAACAACTTGAAACAAACGTATTCATAGAAATTAAGCAACTGGTTCGTCACTGCTTTCAGGACATTCTGTGAGACATGTCCTATTACTAGAATCACATGTATGCAAAACTGGCAGCACTCAGTCTAGGGGCAGAGTGTGAGCCACTCTCAGACCTTCATGGCTGCCAACAATGATGGTGACTTTGCATGGAAGTTTGTCATATACTTTGGGAACTGTATAGGAAACTCCAGGTGCCATCATCGTTGAGTCATCTGAAGAAAGTTTGTATCATTTACAGCATTGTCAAGTTTACTACCAGTTCTCATGCAGTCTGTCAGCATCGTTGGTACAGTGTGGTGTCAAGGTCACTACACCTTTACATTCTTACTGAGGAAGATATAGCAACTTCCATTCTAATGTTTTCTACATTTGTGACTAATCTCAAAGCAACCAAAACACACTTCCTGTATGACACACACACTGTCTTCATTCTATGATACTTCAGGCAACCTGCTGTGTGAGTAACTTTCCAATACACACCTGTCCTTCAACCTGCAATGTCACCCACTTCAACCAGGACATGTTCGCCACTATTCACAACTTGGTGTAACTGAAATGTTGTAATTCTCCTCAACTCCTGCCAACATTTAATTCTAGTCTGCTGAGGAGATAAACATTCAGTTAAATGTCTCCACACACAAACACACACACTGCACTATCCTCTGGGGCTTAGCAGGCTCAGTATCTTGACTGTATCTGTCACATAACCCAAGTAGATTCAATCCTATGGCCACAGTATCAATATTTATGCTTCTATCGTGGAACTTTCTTAAGCGATCATGTACATCGCTTGTCCCAAAAGTAAGTGTACTGATTTTCCTATGTACGAATTGGTAATGTAGCACCTCGTTGATGTATATCGTCGCATTGGTAGTGACCTTGGCTGCATGTCCATACTTGTTTCAACTGGATTGGTTCAGTCAGTCATGCGCTACTGCTGTTTGTGTATGGTCATGTTTCATAACCACATTACGTTTGCAATGCAGGAAAATATCGAACAATGGTACGCTATCAAATTTTGGGTGAAACTCAACAAATCTGCCACAGAGACATTTGCTTCTTCAATTGAAGCTTATGGAGATGCCACTCTATTAAGAACTATAATTTTTAAGTGGCAAAAAGTTTTCAAAGAGGGCTGAGAAAATGTTGAAGATGACCCTCGTTCTGGAAGACCAATCTCGTCAACAAATGATCAAAATGTGGAAGTGGTGCGAGCTGTGATGGTGAAAGACCACCGATTAAGTGTCAGGATGATTGCAGAACAAACGGGCTTGGATAAAAATGCAGTTCATAGAATTCTAACAGACCATTTGCACATGTGAAAAATTTGTGCAAAACTAGTGCCTAAAAACTTGTCTATGGAGCAAAAGTGAACCAGTTGGAAATTTGTCAGAATTTGCTGGGAAGACTCGAAATTGAGCCAAATTTTTTGGATAAAGTAATAACAGGAGATGAATCATGGGTGTTCGACTACGATCCTGAGACCAAACGGCAAAGTGAGGAATGGCACATGAAGAAAGCACGCATGAGCAGATCCAGGGTGAAAACTATGATTATTGTTTTTTTTTGACAGCTGTGGCATTGTGCACAAAGAATTTGTACCTCCAGGACAGACAGTTAATCACGCCTTCTACAAAGATGTCTTGGAACAACTTCAAAAACCAGTCCAATGAGTCCGAACGGACACTGCAGACGATTGGGTGCTGCACCATGATAATGTGCCAGCTCACACTGCACTTTCAATTCGAGAAATTCTGGCAAAGAAAAACATTCCTGTACTTCCACATCCTCCCTACAGCCCAGATCTAGCTCTGTGCGATTTCTACCTCTTTCCTGAGTTGAAATCGAAGTTGAAGGGTCATCGTTTCGGGATGACAGAAAAAATACAAAAAATTGTAACCGATAAGCTACACAAACTTATGGAAAATGACTTCCGGTACTGCTATTATCAGTTCAAAAACGTTGGAACCACTGTGTAACTTCCCACAGGTCATACTTTGAAGGAGATAACTTGTAATTTCAGGTGAGTCCAATAGGCATTTAAATAAAAAATCAGTACACTTACTTTTGGGACAACCCTCGTATATCCTACATAAAAATCAGGAGAAAAGGTTTAGATGCTGCTGAAAGCATGCTTTCACACCTCCCTTACATTACAAAATTTGCCACATACTAGTATGTGTGAAGAATATGATTCAATCTCCAAAACCAGCTATTCACCTATCACACCATCTCTCGGTTACTTAGCAACATGCTAGGCTAAATTTCCTCACACATGATCATACAGAAATCATCCTAACACTGGTCCCATCTCTGCAAGTCTGAATGATACAGAGTGAAATGTTAACATGACACATACACAAACACACACACAAAATTCCTTTTTGCATATGAATGCAACTACATTAATAATATACAGCAGAACTCCAATTAAGATTTATCAGAAACAGAAGCTTTTTATACCTTAAAACAAGAAAAATAATAAATGGTAGTTGTGTCACAATCAAACAAAAAATTGCTTACAAAAACATTATATACACTCCAAATTTAAATCTACTCGTAATGCTATTTTTCTTCAATCTACTTTACAGTTAAGTTTTTACCTTAATTTTATGAAACATGAAAAGTAAATTAAAATTAGGGTTGCACTGCATACAACATCTGACTACTCCATCCTTTGCTCAGCATGCTCTATGATGGCCCATCATAAGACAGCTTACATCCATAATTCATAAATGTGCCTATATGTAAATGGCTCCTCCCTTGGGCTTTGTAACCAATCAAATGCATCCTAACTCTTAAGAATCAGGACTAAAGTGCTGTGATCATTCACAATTGATCCCCTCATCTGCTCTGAGCATAATCATGGCATTACTTACAGACAACAAACAGCAAAGCTGTAAACAGAAACCCTAAGTTGAAGTACAAAAACAATCTAGGGACCAAATATTCATGTCTTAAACACATGAAAAACCTAAATTGAGAAACCTGAATTGAGAAAAATTATATCGTACTTATTTCGGGTTTTCGCCAGGACCACAAAAAATAAACCTGAAATGCCACAAATCTTAAATGAAGAAACCTGGAATTGGGATTCAACTGCATTTTCTCACACCATTTCTCGCCTTTAAATATGAACAACACAACTGATACAAATTTCTTCCTTTTATAACACACAATGTAACTTACTTGAACTGCAGGCAGTATCTGACTATCCAAGCCAGATTTCATAAGAAGCTGAAAATAAGATTAATGCAGTAGTTATTGTAATATGTCTATTAGAGTAACCAATAATTCAGTCCTCCTCTTTTTGGGAGGTGGGGGACTTCCATGTTTCAGTTTCAAAAAACAACACACACTACATAAAAAATTCTATGAACCCCTACACTTTTTCCATTTTATGAGTAAAATGCCTGAAAATATAAACTCATTCTTTGTAAATAAATTTTGTATGACACAGTATGTGGCAATGTGGAACTGCATGCATTAGCACAAGTTCCTACATTGTGTAACTTTAGAAATGGGAACCATGCGACATAAACACTAACATCTGGCTTCTTCTTCCAAATGCTGTGGAGGATGTCCACTGCCAGATCACCATCGGCATATGTAACAAGATCCATCAGTGGTGATGTTCCATGAACATTAGTCTGGTTCAGGTCTCCACCTGCAATAAATATAAGTGATAAAAAAAGGTTTTGATATTACGGTCTTCTGAGACAAGAAAGCTTGTAATTTGCAAGATATGTAACAACATTTCAGGGAAACGCACTGTATTCCCAAAGGCAAGAAATGCTTTTAAACATCCTTACATATTCACAAAATAATGTAATTATTGTTACTTTGCAACATGTCTTACATTTACTATGTGTTGATTTACAGGATTAATGAATAACATAGCAATGAATACTGACATGATCTAAAAATTCAAGTCACACAGTTCTCAAATATTTAACCCTTAGGCGCCGAACGACATATATATATGTCGCGCTGTGGAGGTCTTTAACCCTTAGGCGACTAATGTCATATATATATGGAGCACCCATTCTTGATGTTTCTAGATCACACACAA
>Ga0268261_10002061_pt1 | contig 14296 bp, 15 predicted proteins | sample TergutNc150P1_FD_190353 | JGI IMG/M metagenome (GOLD analysis project Ga0268261, IMG submission 190353) | Nasutitermes corniger P1 segment gut microbial community from laboratory colony in Florida, USA - Nc150 P1 (SPAdes) (version 2) | ecosystem: Host-associated > Arthropoda: Insects >... | reverse complement strand
TCTAGCTTTAATGGTTTCTAAGACAATGGCTGCTATGGCAGCTATCAACAACAATATCAAGATACTAACACCAAAGAAATAAGATAAGATAAAGGATACTATGGCAATGACTGTATTAGATATCTTGTTGGATTTAACCACATCTAAATACATGGAATAGGCTGCCATAATAACAACGGCTGTTACAGCCACTTGCATACCCGCCAATAAGTTAGAGATGATATGATTTTCGATGATGGTTTCGTATATAAAAGAGATAGCCGCAATAATAACAAGTGGTGGAATAATGGTCGCAAGAATACAAATGAATGCCCCAGTAAAACCACGTAGTTTTTTACCAACCACGTTCGCAACATTGACTGCTAATACACCAGGTGCACTTTGAGCAATGGTAACGATGTCTAACATTTCTTCACTTGTTAACCATTTTAATTCGTTCACAAATCGCTTTCTCATAAACGCAACAATAACCATCCCCCCACCAAAGGTAAAAGCGGATAACTTAAAGGTTTCGATAAATAATTGTTTTAAGGTAATGTGTGGATTCATAAAGACCACCTTTCTAAAGGATGTGTTGGATGAGTATTAAAATCAATATATGAACAGGATAAAACAAGTAAAAGAATAGTTTTAACTTAGGCCCTCTTTGATAGTTATAAAAGAGTAAGAAGATCATACCCATGGTTGAATATTCTTGTAACAAAGACAAGTTATCGATGAAGTGAAAAGCATAGATTAAGACAATATTAACTGCTATTAACAAGACTCTTTTATCTTTTAATAGATAAGATGCTAGTATTAAGAGTACCCCATAAAACTGATAATCAATTCTTAAAATAAAGAGGGGTATCATCGAAGCGATACCTAATAAGATGTTTCTTTTATCAACAGCCATAATTAAGAAGTAACCTAAAGCTAAGGTAATAAAGATGTTGGAGAATAAGTAGTTACCTGTTATTAACATAACCAAATCAATTAAGATACCATAGATTAATAAGGTTAAACCATGTTTGAGTTTGTCTTTGGTATACACATAAGCATTGGCTGTAAAATAAGCAAAGATCACAAAAGCAATACGTCCTATGATACGTAGAATAATCATTTGTGGAAATAAGAAATAACCTATATGATCAATCAACATAGAGATTAAAGCGATTATTTTTAAAGAAAAAGCATTCATGTTATCACCTCTTATTATTATAACAAAAAGAAGTAGTTTCCTACTTCTTTAAGACTATACCAATTTGAAAGCTTTCACCATCTAAGTCTAATGGGTTTAATCCATTAAGAAAATTGATTAAACTTTCATACTTCTCTTGAATAGACAAATCTTTGTCTTTAAAGGTTAAATCATAATTCTCATTCAATAACTCTTTAATCTTCTTATAAAAATCTTCAAAAGATATTTCTTTATAAGACTCTTGGTAAGTATTAGAAATACTGACATGTTCATACTCATCTTTTGAAATAGTCAAGATACATCCTTCTGGTATAATAGTGTTTTCTTTAATAAGTTCTAAAGAACCTTCTAAATGATTAGAAGTTGTATCATAAAAGATATCGTATGGCATTATTCGACAACATCCTCTTCAATAACATACTCGTAATCTTCAATACCTAAAATCCCTCTTAAATTAACCATGACTTCATTGGCTTCAGGAATACTGTGTTGCATAAAGTTATGAATCAAGTTCTTGTATTCAAAGTAATTGATGACCTTATCATCAACTGCACACTTATCTAAGAAATCTAGTGCATCTGCATAGAAGATATCTTTAGATCCTGTGTTAACAACAATCTCTTTTAATCCTTCTAACTTACCAAGTATTGGTGAAATTAAATAATTGTCTTCATCTTCATGATTAGCAAAATACTGTAATCTTAACTTAGCATCATACAAACGATGAATTGGATCAACTTTGGCTAATTCTTCAACATATGGATTGTCTAACTTAGCGTTTAATATTGGTGAATTTAAAACGATGGTATCTGGTACCTTTAAACCTTTTTCTACTGCTAACATACCCAATCCTAAGGCTAAAGTAGCCCCATTAGAATTACCAACAAAGACAATCTCACTATCCTTGTGATCTTCTACTAACTTCTTATAGAAATCTTCTAAGAAAGCATACATATCTTTATAGTTATATGTTGGTGCTAATGGATAGATTGGAATGAATACTTCTGCTTCTAAATCATCTGCTAAAGCACACGCATATTTGTATTGGGCATCATCTGGTTGTAACCAGAATAAGCCTGAATGGAAGAAGACCACAATACGATTGATGACTCCTCCAATGTTATCGGCACGATAGACATCTTTATAATCTGTATCAAACAGTTCATACTTGTTTCTAAACTTTAATGGTAACTCATAGGGTGTTGAAGAGTATACCTTGGCATTCTCCAACAACAAGGCATTCATCTCATAATCGTTTTCTAAAAAACCAGTTTTATTTTTATAATCTAATCCTTTATACCCTAACTCTAAAGCATAAGAAGAAACACTTCGTTTGTCAATGATTCTAGCTTTAGCAGCCAATGCACCGGCTACACCTAGTGGTGCTAGAGATAAACCAATGATTAAATTCTTTAACAAAGAAGATTTCTTAATCGTAATCGTTTCTTCATCGTTAGAATCATCTAAATAGATTTCATCGATATCTACTTCATCTTCAAACTCATCCTTGTGATGGGCCAATCGATCAATAACCAAACTAGAAACCTTACTAGCTAGTGGAATGATATTATCCTTAATAATCTCACTGGTATTGTCTTTGGCATGTGTAACTTTAGGTAAAACTTTATCATTGTAACCTTCAACCACATGATCTTTTAAATCGATGGCTGAATCTTTAAAATCAACGACATGTTCTCTAGTTGCTCTAGCTTTATCAACGACACTGTCTTTAAACTCAATAGACAAGGGAGAGACATGATTGTTAATGACAGAATGTAAACCTTCTTTGGTATTGTGTCCTGTCTTTTTCAAATGTTTTAAATTAGACTTCAAATGCTTATTCAACTTCTTCTTACGCTTGTTGGCATCCTTTTTCAAACGAGAAATCTTCTTTCTTGTATCCCAAGAAATATCTTCACCCTTCTCATAAGCTTCATTCAAATGACGCCCAATACTCGCTCTAGCACTTTCTCTACCATCTAACTCTTTTTTAATATTATCGATATTCTTGGTTGTTGCTTTTTGTGTATGCTGCAAATTAACCAATATCTCATCCACCAACTTATTGACTTCTTTGTTGATGTTTGCTGATTCCTTCTCAGTTTTAGTAATTAACCTTTTTACTTTTCTCTCATTCATAAAACAATCTCCTTACTAATATATTATGGATATTTTACCACTTTTAACCAATCATTACTTAGATTAAGGTTTATTCTTATTCAATATACACTTTATTGATATATGTTATGATATAGAAGATTAATCTTTAAAAAAAGGAATGATAACATGAACAAAATACCACTAATTTTAGATACAGATCCAGGCATTGATGATGCACTGGCTATTGCAGTAGGTACTAATTTACCACAAGTAGATATGAAATTGATTACCACAGTAGCAGGTAATATCCCTATTGAAAAGACCACTCAAAATACCTTAGATTTATTAGCCTTATATCAAAAGGATATACCTGTTGCAAAGGGAGCTTCTAAACCTTTAATCAAATCATTGGTTTTAGCAGACAATATCCATGGCAACAATGGTTTAGGTAACGTCACTTTAGATAAATCAAACCAATCTATTTGTCCAAAAGATGCCATTGATACCATGGCTCAGGTATTAGAAGAATCTACTGAAAAAGTAACGATTACTACGATTGGTCCTTTAACCAACTTAGCCTTATTTATCCAAACCTATCCCAACTTATTAAACAAGATAGACAGAGTGATTGTCATGGGTGGTGGCTTATCGATGGGTAATATCACTTCAACTTCTGAATTTAACTTCTTTGTTGATCCAGAAGCGGTCAATATCCTCTTTCAATCTAACTTAGACATTACCATTATTGGACTGAATGCGACTTCTAAAGCCATCTTAACCAACAAAGAGTTGTTACCCTTAAAAACAGGTTCTAAAGCCCAACAAGCCTTGTATCAAATGTTTGCTTTCTACCAAGATGGTGATTTTGAAAAAGGTCTAGCAATGCATGATGTCTCTGTTTTTGCTTATCTTGATAATCCAGATATGTTTACGATTAAAGAGATGAAGCTTACTATTTCATTAGATGAATTAACCAGAGGGGCCTTGTTCCATTCAAACAAAGTGAAGTATGAAGGTTCACTAATTAAGATCGCAACCGATTTAGACACACAAGCTTTCATTCAATGGATTCTTCCATATTTGGAGAAACTATAAAATGGATTTTATAGGTGTCTTAATCTTAATCCTTCTTTCTACAACCATCATCTCTCACTTTTGTATTAAACTTGCTATACCAGAAGTGGTTGGACAATTACTGATTGGTGTGATACTGGGTAAATCTTTTTTAAACATTGTCGATGAAAATCAAATCGTTTCTGAATTCTCTCAAATAGGCGTGATATTACTAATGTTTATTGCTGGGTTAGATTCTAATATCAAACTACTCCGACAATACTTAAAACCCTCTATATTCGTTGCTTGTTTAGGCGTACTCATCCCTATTCTATTTGGTTTATTTGGTGGCCTCTTATTCAACATACCCACCCAACAAGCCATCATGATTGGTATACTGATGGCACCTACTTCTGTATCTATCTCAGTTTCTGTCTTAAAAGAATTAAACGTCTTAGATTCAAAAGAAGGTGCCACCATCTTAGGTGCCGCTATCTTTGATGATATATTGGGCGTTGTTATCTTATCAGTTGCTATGTCTTTAATGGTACAAAACGATAGTACTATCTCTTCTCCATTACTCTTAGACTTTGTCAAAGAAGCCATCTTCTTTGTTGGTTGTTACATTTTAATGAGATGGGTTGCACCCTACATTATTCGCCTCGGCAACAAACTTAAAACAGAACATGCCCCATTAATCACTTCTTTATTGATCTGTTTCTCTATGGCATATATAGCAAGCGCAGCTGGCTTAAGCGATGTCATCGGTGCCTTTGTCGCAGGGGTTGCGGTTGCCCATTCTCATGTGAAAGAAGATATCTCTCTGGCAGTAGAAAAAATAGGTTATTCCTTATTTATACCTGTCTTCTTTGTATCGGTTGGTTTATCCATCCAACTTTCAGATTTCAACGATCAAGTAATCATTATTATTTCTTTTACAATACTAGCCATACTATCAAAAATTATCGGTTCATTTATTGGTGCCAAACTCAATCATTTCTCAAACAATTCTTCGTTAATGATTGGTTCTGGTATGGTATCAAGAGGAGAAATGGCTTTAATTATTGCTCATATTGGTTTGGCACATTCTTTAATCAGTCCTGACTTATATACAGCGATGATCATTGTGATTATCCTTACAACCTTAATCTCTCCTTTCTTATTGGAATACTTCACCTTAAGAGTCTTTCATAAGAAAACAAAAATATCTTAATATATTGTTAAGATAATATTAGTATTAAGTTAAAATTAATTATAAAAACATTATTCTTTCTTTAAGTATTTTGATAAAATAATCTTAATATTAAAGAAGGAGTCAACTTATGCAACATCAAAAATTATTACACAAAATAGAATTGGCTGGTTTGGTTGCCATGGTCGGATTATGTGCCCCTGGTTTAAATTCATTACTACCAGTAGCAGAAAGTTCTTTTACACAGAATATCCAAGCCAAAGCCAATAAGGTTGAAACGACTAAATACCCAAATGGTAAGGTTAAACAATCTAAAACAACATCTTTCTACGACAACAAAAAAACCAAGTCGATCGTTGTTAAAAAGTACAACAAAGCTGGTAAGTTAACTTATACTAAAACAACGACTTATCGAGATACGGGTAAAAAACAAAAAGAAGTTATTAAAAAAGAATACAATAACTTCTACAAGGAAGAAAATACTGCCAAACGTTGGACCAATCGTATCACTGAGACAACCACTTTTGATAAAAAAGGGGTTAAGGTTAAAACCGTTACCAACGAGATGCCTTATTCTACCGATGCCAAAGCTTGGAAAGGTTTAGAAAAGCCTTATCAAGTCATTGAAACCATTAATTACGAAAATGGTAGGATTCAAAAAGGAGCCAGTGTTTATACAGAGGTCTACTTTGATGATGGTTCTTCCAATGTCTCTTACATGGTTTATGTGACAGCCAATCAAAATTATATATCTTGGTCAGCAAACTATGATTTTCTAGGTCGTGAGATCTACTTCAATGATTATGATGAAGATATTGCAACAATAACAGTCTTCCATGGTAAATACTATGTCATGACATTGACTAGAATATCTACTGGAGAAAACATTTCTATGTTTGATAGTAAAACAAAAAAAGAATATATTTGGAATAGAAAATTAAACGATTGGGAAATCAATACAGCAGTAGGATAAAATAAAAGGATAGATGCAAGCATCTATCCTTTTCTAATGGTTTGTTTTACAAACATTGTATCTCATATCATACTCTAAATATAAATCATAGGTATCTTGATTATAAGCACATAGTATAACAGTCATATTGTAATCATCATGATCATTCAACCATTTAGATATGGCTGAATAAGAAACGATTAAAGCTTGTTTAACAGGGTAGCCATAAACACCCGTTGATATACCTGGAAAGGCGATTGAATGAATGTTGTTTTCTTTAGCAAGTTCTAAAGAATTAATATAACAATTTTCTAAATCAATGGCATTTTGACTCGACTTGTCATAAACAGGTCCAACGGTATGTATCACATATTGACAAGGCAAATCATAAGCCTTGGTTATTTTGGCTTGTCCTGTTTGACAACCATTTAAACTTCTACACTCTTCTAATAAACCAGGACCAGCTGCACGATGGATGGCACCATCTACGCCACCCCCGCCTAATAAGGAATGGTTTGCGGCATTAACAATACAATCTACTTTTAACTTGGTAATATCTTCTAAAACGATTTGTATACTAGACATGACTTTCTCCTAAATTGAACTGTTTTGGATAAATAATATTTCCTTTAATAGACTCTTTATACACTTCGTCAAAGAAATAAACCATGATGTATTTAGAATCTACTTCTAAGTTTGAAACAATACCATACTGATCCGCTTGTTGGTAACCAAATTGACTATAATACTCTGGCTCACCAAAAACAATACTTGCTTTATAGCCTAATTCCTTGGCTATACGATGACCTTCTTGTATCAAAGCAGAACCTACCCCTAATCCCTGATATTTACTTGCAACACATAGTGGTGCTAAGGATAGCACTTTGTTTTGACCAACCATGATTTCTGTAAATAAGATATAACCGATGATTGTATCATTGAAGGTTGCGACCAATGAAAGTTGTGGGATGTAAGAAGGACTGGCTAAGAGTCTTAATACTAAGTTTTGTTCGTCTCCATCTGCATATGCCATAGGTTTAAAGGCTTCTTCAACCAAAGGATAAATTTGGTGGATATCGTATTTATGACTTTCTCTTATAACTATCTTATCTTTAATCTCTTTCTTAATTATTTCATCAATCTTAACAAAGACTTCACCAGCTTGACCAATAAACTTGTATTTTATTCTTGGATTGTCGACATCTTCTGAATTGATTAAGAGAATCTTTGTTTGATAAGGTGCATAATCAATCAATGCCGCAAAGGGATAGACTTTGAATGAAGTACCAACTATGACAATGGTGTCGGCTTCTTGAATGGCCTGAATAGAAGCATTGATGTCTTCTGTTTTTAATCCTTCTTCATACAAGACCACATCTGGTCTAATCAATCCATTATCGATACTATGTTTGTCACTTTTTAAATAGTCTTCCAAGTCTATTTTTTCTTGACACTTGGTACAGTAAATATCGTATAAATTACCATGGAATGAAATGATGTTAGAAGAATGAGCCAAATGGTGTAAGCGATCAATGTTTTGGGTAATGATGGTGACATCAGATCTTATTTCTAAATCATGCATGGCTTTATGAATGATGTTTGGTTGTGCTTGTGGATGATACAAATGTTTGATAAAGTCATAAAACTTATCAGGTTCTTTGTGAAAACAACCCAATGACAATAAATATTCTGGATTGATTTTATTGGCATAATAACCATTTAAAGAACGATAATCGGGTATTCCAGACAAGGTTGAAACACCTGCTCCTGTTAAAAAGACAAGTTTCTTACTTGCTAAGATAATATCGATTATTTCTTCTTGCGTATGTGACATACAACCACCTCAAAATTATTATACATGGCATAATAAAAAGATGTAACAGTGTTACACCTTTAAATACTTATTTCTTCGCTTTTCTTGCGGCTTCAATTCTAGCTTCTGCATAAGCATCAGCAGCTTTGAAAGGAGGCATTCCTTTTTCTTTACCTAATTCGATAACCATTGTTACAGTGTTATAGATACCTTTAACCATTTCAGTTAATTTCTCTTTGTTGTAACCACCTTCTTCGATTTCGAATCCACAGTTAAGAACCCCACCACCATTGATGATGTAATCAGGAATGTATAAGATACCTAATTTTTCTAATTCGTAACCAGCAGCATCATCAACCAATACGTTGTTTGCGGCTCCAGCAACGATTTTACATCTTAAGTCTTTGGCGTTGTCAACATTGATAATGGCACCCATTGCACATGGTGCATAAATATCACATTCAGTTGTGAATGCTTCTTCAACGCTTACTGGTGTTGCACCCGTTTTAGCAACCACTCTATCAACAGAAGGTTGGTAAACATCAGCAACAACCAACTCTGCACCTTCTTCATGTAAGTAATCACATACAACTGAACCAACAGCACCCAATCCAACAACAACTACTTTTTTACCTTTTAAATCATCGCTACCAAACACTTCTTTAGCAGCAGCTTTAATTCCCATATAAACACCTAATGCTGTAAATGGTGATGGATTTCCAGAAATTTCTTTCTTACCAACACAATAAGGTGTTGTTTCTAAAATATGCTCCACATCTTCCTCAGAAATATTCATATCCTCAGCGGTATAGTATGCACCGTTTAATCTGTTTACGAATTTCCCATAAGCTCTTAAGAAGTCTGGATTTTTTAATTGTTTTGGATCACCGATAATAACTGCTTTACCCCCACCTGCATTTAAACCACAAGCTGCATTTTTATAAGTCATCCCTTTTGATAATCTCAATACATCGTATAAAGCTTCATCTTCACTTGCATAATCGTAGAAACGTGTGCCACCGATTGCTGGTCCTAAAGTTGTATCATGAATGGCAATAATCGCTCTTAAACCTGTTTCAGGATCATTACAATAAACGATTTGTTCATGTCCCATGTCCTTCATACTTTGTAATGTTTTGATATCTTTCATCTTCAATAATCTCCTATTATTATGTTATTTGTTTTTTTGCTTTTAATACTAAGTTATATTGACTCCCCAGTCTAACTTTTATTTTAAATCGATTTTACGACCATAGGTTCTGGTTGTATTGTTGATGTTTGCTGCATTACCCTCATCTGTATCAATATGCATACTGGTTGAAAAACTTGGATCAACACGTACCAAACAATCTTTAAAAATCAATCCACGATCACCATCAACTTCGACATGAATACGATCTTTGTCTTTAACACCTAACGCATCTGCTTCCGCTTGATTCATATGGATATGTCTTCTAGCAATCATAACGCCTTGTTTTAACTCAACTTCACCTTCTGGTCCTCTTAAGATACAACCCGTTGTATTTTCATGATTTCCAGAATCTCCCAAAGTTGGTTCAATCCCCAATTTAATCGCATCAGTAATTGCCATCTCTACTTGAGAAGCCGATCTGTTTGGTAGTAAAATACCAAAACTTGCACTTCCATTAGGACCAACCACTTCTACTCTTTCATTGGCAACATGATAACCTTTTTGACTCAATTCTCTTTTAATGGTTAACTTGTAACCTTTACCAAACAAAGTATCAACATCAGCATCACATAAATGTAAATGTCTTGCTGAAACTTCAATTGGAATTTTAATATCTTTTTCTGACATACTATCCCTCTATTTGTATTCTTTTGGTGTGATTTGCTCAGTTAATACCCCATAAACACCTTGTACCAAAGCTTGAATTTCAAACTCACCTGGATAACGTTTAACCGGTGCAATAAATGAAACATTTTCTTCAATGGCACTTGTAATCATATCTGAATAAGCCAATCCACCTGTTAAGATGATCGCATCTACTTTTCCTTTTAAGACAGTAGACATCGCACCAATTAACTTAGCCACTTGATAAGACATCGCTTCTAATACCAACTTAGCGTAGGCATCACCTTTAGCAGCCATTTCTTCAGCCACTCTACCATCATTGGTATTTAAGTGTGATGTTAATCCACCTGTTTTGGTACAAAGATTTTTAATGTCTTGGTAAGTGTATCCTTCTTCCGACATTAATCTAGCGATTGTTAATGGGGCAGTATCACCAATACGTTCTGGTGAGAAAGAACCTTCTCCTTCAATCCCATTGTTAACATCGATAACCAAACCATTGTGGTGGGCACCAACAGTGATTCCCCCACCCATATGAGCAACAATCAAGTTGCAATCTTCATAAGGTTTCCCTAAATCTTTAGCTGCTTCTTTAGCGATTGCTTTTTGGTTTAAAGCATGGAAAGTTGTTGTTCTTTCTACACCCTTAATCCCTGTAATTCTAGCCACATCTTGTAATTCATCCACAACAACTGGATCAACGATATAAGCTGGAATCCCATATTTTTGATTCAATTCATCTCCGATTAAACCAGCCAATGCTGATGCATGTAAAGCTGCCTTACCAGAATTCAAATCTTTAACCATCGCTTCATTAATTTTGTAAGTCCCAGACGCGATAGGTTTAATAATCCCACCTCTTGCTGCAACCGCATTGATATCTTCTAACTTGATATTGTTTTCAGCTAACGCCTTAACAATCTCATTGTAACGAAACTCTTTTTGATCAGGAATCGTTTTAAACTGTTGCATCTCTTCTGTTGAATGACGAATCGTTTTATCAAACAATTCTGTTTCATTATAATAAACCGCAATCTTGGTTGAAGTTGAACCTGGATTGATTACTAAAATCTTATAATCAGCCATTATTTAGACTCCTTAAACATTTCTAATCCTTTTTCAACAACTGCCATGTTACTAGCAATAATCGCTTCACCGTTTTTCTTAGCCCCAAATTTCTTTTCTAAAGCTGATTTCACATCGTTTAAATCATACGCGTTTGTCAAAGACATTAATACCGATAAGATTGGCATATTCAATGCTTTTGGATTACCTAATTCTTGTGCGATATCATTGAAAGGTAACGAATAGATGCTAATATCTGAACGAGTTGGTGCATCATCGATGATTGATGAATTCCAAACCAAGATACCACCAGGAACGACTTCGTTTTCATACTTGATGACTGACTTAGCATCCATAGCGATACAAATATCAGGATTGTCAATAACAGGTGATCCAATTGGGGTATCCGCAATCGTTACACCACATGCTGCGAAACCACCACGTGTTTCTGGTCCATACTCAGGCATGTAAGTGACATTTAAATCTCTATTTGAACAAGCTTCTCCAAGTAACGTTCCAGCTAAAACAATCCCTTGTCCACCAAAACCAGAAATCATAATACGGCTTTCCATATTATTCTACCTCCTTGTAGACACCTAAAGGATAAACAGGAACCATGTTCTCTTTAACCCATCCTAATGATTCAGATGGCGTCATTCCCCAATTAACTGGACACGTAGATAAGATTTCAACCATTGAGAAACCTTTACCTTCGATTTGCATTTGGAAGGCTTTTCTAATCGCTTCTTTTGTCTTCTTAACAGAAGGCACATCGTATACACCCGTACGTGCAATGTAAGCAGGGCCATCAATGGTTGCTAACATTTCAGATACGTGTAATGGTTTAGAACCACTAGCTAAGACACGTCCATCTTGAGAAGTCGTTGTTTTTTGACCTGATAAAGTCGTTGGTGCCATTTGACCACCAGTCATACCATAAATCGCATTGTTAACGAAAATAATTGTAATGTTTTCATTTCTTGCTGCAACGTGAACCGTTTCAGCCATACCAATAGAAGCCAAATCTCCATCTCCTTGGTAAGTGAAAACAATCTTATCAGGATTCATACGCTTAACACCTGTTGCTACTGCTGGTGCTCTACCATGCGCTGATTCCATTCCATCTACATTAAAATACTCATAGGCAACAACCGCACACCCTACTGGTGAAACTTCGATTGTATCATCTTTAATTCCTAATTCATCGATGACTTCAGCAACCAAACGATGAATGATTCCATGCGTACATCCTGGACAGTAATGCGTTCTTACATCTGCCATAACATCCGTTCTTTTAAAATTTGGCATGTTCTACACTCCCTTACTTACTTTGATAATTTCATCATAGATTTGCTCAGTTGATGGCATAATCCCACCAGCTTCACCAATGAATGAAATTGGTTTTTGACCTTCTAAAGCCAATTGTACATCGTATACCATTTGTCCCATTGACATCTCTGATACGATAACACCTTTAGCATTTTTACAAGCTTCTTTTAACTCAGCATATGGATATGGCCATAAAGTAATCGGTCTAAACAACCCTACTTTTAACCCTTCAGCTTTGGCTTTAGCCATCGCACTTCTAGCGATACGTGCGGTTGTACCATAAGCTACCAATACCACATCAGCATCTTCACAATCCATCGCTTCAAACATCACTTCATCTTTTTTGATAACGTCATATTTAGCTTGTAATTTTTTATTGTGATCATTTAAATCATTAGGATCTAAATAAATCGATTTGATAATGTTACGATCTCTTTTACCTTGTGTACTGTTACAAGCCCAATCTTTATTGTATTGATCTCTTGTATCAAAATCTTTAATCTCACATGGCTCCATCATTTGTCCGATAACACCATCAGCTAAAATCATAACAGGTGTACGATAGAAATCTGCTCTATCGAAAGCCTTTTGCGTTAAATCTGCAGCTTCTTGCACGCTTGCTGGTGCGTATACTAATAATGAATAGTCACCATGACCCCCACCTTTAGTTGCTTGGAAGTAATCTGCTTGAGATGGTTGAATCCCACCTAAACCAGGACCACCTCTCATAATGTTAACAATGACGCATGGTAATTCAGCTCCAGCACAGAAAGAAATCCCCTCTGCCTTTAATGAAATACCAGGTCCAGAAGAAGAAGTCATAACTCTTGCTCCTGATGCTGCTCCACCATATACCATGTTGATTGCAGCCACCTCAGATTCAGCTTGTACAAAAGCCCCACCTGGTGTGTTTTCTAATAAATTAGACATGTGTTCAATTAACTCATTTTGTGGTGTGATTGGATAACCAAAGAAACCACGACAACCAGCTTTAACAGCCGCTTCAGCAATTGCCACATTCCCTTTTAACAATTCTCTACTCATTCAATGTTTCCCCTTTTCTTATTGTTTGACTCTGTCGTCTCTAACTTCAATACATAAATCTGGACAAATAATCCCACACATTGCACACATGATACAAGCATCTTGATCAATACATGTCGCTGGGTGATAACCCTTGTCATTCATTTTGTCCATTTGAAGTGCCATAATGTTTTTAGGACACATTGTTACACACAACTCGCATCCTTTACACAATCTTTCATCGACAATTACACGTTCTGCCATTTTCTAACCTACCTTTATAATAAAATTTTATTCTTTAATCTCTTTGTAATAGTAATACGCTTACAAATCTTTAACCTAGCATCTATTTTACACTAATCTTACAAATAATTACACACGAACGCTTTATTTGTGAAATTACGAACAAATAGCCAAATACCAGTCAAAGTGGATTAATCATTCCCCTACGCCCTATATTTTAAGGCTTTTCATCCATAATTACAAGAAAAAATACATATTTTATACAAAAGATTGAATAATTTTTTTCACACATATTAAAGAATGTCTATCTTTTTTATAACAATTATAATTACATATAATTTTTATCAATATATTGTTAAAATGTAACCCATTTTTCACTTGATTTTTATCATCGACAATAAAAAAATTGTTATTAACTTTCTATTGCAATTCTAACTTACTTGTTATATAATTATCTAGTCTTATAGGGGTGTAGTTAAGTGGTATAACTATGGTCTCCAAAACCATCGTTGCGGGTTCGATTCCTGCCA
>Ga0268261_10002060_pt1 | contig 14298 bp, 15 predicted proteins | sample TergutNc150P1_FD_190353 | JGI IMG/M metagenome (GOLD analysis project Ga0268261, IMG submission 190353) | Nasutitermes corniger P1 segment gut microbial community from laboratory colony in Florida, USA - Nc150 P1 (SPAdes) (version 2) | ecosystem: Host-associated > Arthropoda: Insects >... | reverse complement strand
CCCTGAACTATGGGAAAAGCGCTGTCAAACACCGTCACTACGGCCTGTTAAAACAATATCAAGGAGTAAAAATCATAGCTATAATAAATGGACTCGTGTTCGTTTGCATCAAGACCCGTACTTAAAATCTGAAAAACTTAAACAGGAGCCTATCCCCATTCCTATAATAGAAACTGCACGTAAAAGCGGGCCTTTTATTAAAGCAGAAAAGTTAGAGGCTGAATTAGAAAATAATTCTCAGCCAGTGCATTCAAAGTACATTCATAACGTGTTGAAACGTAAATTACCACACGATCGTACGTTTGGTGTGTATCAAAATGAAACTGATGGTTCTTTTAAAATCGGCCGTTCCAGCTTTCAATATAACGATATACACGTGTTTGTAGATGGCGAAAAGTACAAAGGAACGCAGCGCCACTGGGTTTTACTGACAAAGTCCAAAGCTGATAAAAACGCGGTTACTTTTCAAGACAGACATTAGCAAATACTCTTACAGACTAATGCGCACAGAGTTAATTATAGTCCCACGGGTAAGATCAAAGCGAACAAAGGATTTACGTATACGCGCTTTATTTCACAACTCTCTACTGACAAAAAGAAAGTTCCTTGGGAATTTTTTAATGTCTCTAGGTAAAATTTATTACGAACCTAAACATACAGCGGGATTTAGTTCAGCGGCAAAGGTAGAAAGTGCCATTAAAAGTAATAAGAGGAATGTCGAAGAGTGGCTGTCAGGTCTAGACACGTACACTTTGCATAAGCCTGTACGAAAAAGATTTCCTCGAAATCTGTATACTGTTACGAATATTGACATTGTTTGAGAAATTGATCTTGCGGACTTAAGTTCCTTGTAGAGATACAATGATAAATACAAATACCTCTTAAATGTAATAGACATATTTTCGCGTTATGCCTAGAGGGTACCTCTAAAGTACAAGACCGGCAAATCTATAACAATGGGTTTAACAACTTTATTTCAAAATAGAAATCCAATTACCATACAATCAGATAAAGGCACAGAGTTTATTAATGCAACTGTCCAAAAGTACTTAAAACGTCAGGGAGTCGATATTCATACGACTCACAACCCTGATATAAAGGGAGCTGTTGTTGAGCGATTTAATCCTACTCTAAAAATGAAAATGTATAAGTAAGAATAACGAAGCAGAAGGTAGCTTTTCCTAAATTCTACGAACAGACATTTTCAACAGAAATATTTAAAGTTGTAAAAGTTATTACACGCTCGCCACAACCTGTTTATGAACTGTCAAACTTACAAGATTGTTGTATGGAAGGGCAATTTTACAGCTACGAACTTGTTAAAGCCACTGTATCACCTGAAACTGCGTTTCAAATAGATAGAATATTGCGCACACGTAATAAAACTGTATTAAAGAACATCTTGTCAAGTGGAAAGGTTAACACGAGACTTTTAATATTTGGATAAACGCGTCCGATATTAAGAAAATATAATGGATAAATTTTACGTAACATTACCATCAGACAGTTCCGGTTATTATTACCAGGCAAATACAATAACTGATTTTACAACTAAATTAGCCACACCGCTCGAGTTCCAACATAAAGGGGAAGTCGGTTTAGTAGAAATATCGCATCCTAATGGCTACAAAAACGTTTCCTTCACAATACAATCCGTTTAGATTCGCAAGATGTCATTTTTCCTGTTAAAGAATATGAATCTATGCTCGATCTAAAAAATATTCCTGATTTGTTAGATCCGTCTAAAAAGGAAAAGTTTATGCGTATGTTTAGTGAGTACCTAAATAAATATACAGAAGAAACGAGTACGCAATTGTTTAATTCCTGCTACGGGGAAAATTCTATTTAAATTGATAATCATATAGTATCTCACTTTCCTGCACGTATATATAATTTACTTGATGGTTTAGCTGAAACAATTATGAACTCCGCTAAATGTCATACTTCTAGAATATCTGTATCGCTAAAAGATAAATCTGATTTTACTACACCAGAGCCTGTTTATGTGTATACAGATATTATAAAACCAAATTCGGTTGGTGATTCTTACGTTAAACTTTTAACGACTCTACATTTTCCTTTCAGTACAGGATATCATAGATTTGACTTTTCTTTGTATAGACCTGTAGTGCAGTCGTGTATAGAGTCCATTATCATTCGTTTAGTTACAAAAAATGCAGATGTGCAATGTGAAATAGCGATATACCTTGCGCTGTAACATCACACTTTAAAAACAAGTCCTCAGCACAGTAAATATCAGTATACTAATTACAATGAATCGATATACACGATACTGTGTTAATCAAAGCGGTGGTGGCAGTGAGGCGGGTCCTATTTTCAGGGTATTTTTTAGGGTTCAGAGGGGTAACGGCAGAGGGTCCTTCTTTAGGGGCTCTTTCGTTTTGTTAAACCGTTGTTGTATTCAGGGGCAAATGCGGTCGGAAAAGAGGCTTTAAAAACAGGTTCCAATATAATAAGTGACACACTTAATAAAGAGGCAAAACAAACTATAGACGATATTTTAAAAAATCGATTTATTGAATCAAAACATAACCTCGAACAAAAAATGTAAAAGAAATGACGGGCTGGCCTTAGTTTAAAAAGAAATCGCAAGTCTAAAAAAGTTCAGTCTCTAAGTAAACGTAGAAAGGTAAGGGATATTTTCACAGAGAAGCAGTAATAGTTTTCAAAATTAGGGCTTGACATTCTTCTAAAACGCAGCATACAAACATCTATCGTAAACAGTCACACCATTACATATAAATCTTTAGCGCCAGCTGAAAATCGTACCCAGTTGGAATTCAACTGCTCCGGCCATAGTGATTATTATATTAATTTAAATTATGTACATCTACTGTTACGCATCAAACTAGTGAAAACTGATGGATGAGATATAAGTAGTGCAAGTCAAACACAGCAGGTTGTGTTAATAATCTTTTGCATCCCATGTTCAGTTGTCTAAATGTCTCGCTAAACGGCAAACCTGTTACTCTTCACGAGACAAACTATCATTACAAAGTTTACCTTGAAAAACATTTAAATTATGGTTCTGATGCTTCTGGTACACATTTAGTGTCTAGCCTCTGGTATCTTGATTCGTCTCAACAAATCAAAGACAATAATGGTTATACTACGCGTTAAAAACATTGGCAATAGTCAGACTGTTGAACTCTATGGAAAGCTGCATGCCGACTTTTTCAATTCCGATAAAATGTTTATTAATGGTGTTGATATGAATACTAAACTGACTCGTACACCAGAAGCTTTTTATTTATTGTCACCTAACGATGATAGAAAAGTACGTATCAAAATTTTAGACACTACTCTCTTTATCACTCAAGTCGAACTGAAACCCCCTCTACTTTTAGCTCACGCTAATGTTTTAGCTATGAAGCGTAAAGCACACTATTCTGTCACGCATACCAAGATCAAGCCTTTCACAGCGATATCTCGGACTCAGCAAATCTCTATTAATAATGCATTCCTTGGGCAGGTGCCAGACCGGATTCTTGTAATTTTATTTAAATATGCATCATTTGTTGGTTTAGCCAGTACGAATCCCTTTCACTTTCACCATTATGATATGACAAACCTGATGTATGTAAATGTAGTTCAACATGCTTAGGAACCCCTTACAATGGATTGTTCTTCACCCTTTGGAGCTACAAGAGCTTACGAAACATTACTTTCAAGTACTGGTATTCGTCACGATGATCGTGCTCATATGATTACACTAAAAATGTTTACAAAGTGTTTCTACATTTTAGGGTTTGATTTGACACCTGACAGAGAGGCTGATGGAAAGCATATAAGTTTGCCTTGTCAGGGAAATTTGCGCATTGAAGCACTCTTTAAAATACCACTGCCCGAAACTGTAACATGCATTTTGTATGCTGAATTCCCCGGGAACATTGAAATCGATTATTCTAGAAACGTTACAATAGAATGAATTCCATTCAGGTTCATAAAGTTTTAACAAAACATAAAATATTTTCAAGGGGTTTACCCTATAGATCTTTTACCACCGACACTTAGAAACCGTCAATAATTGTCATTAACATTGATAGGCATTATATGCCGGTTCGCATTGGGTAGCTGTTTGTTTGTCCGATTCTGGATATGCCGAATATTTTGATTAGTACGGCCTACCACCTTTCAAGAATGAAATCATGTCATACCTAGAACGCCACTCAACTTCTTGGAGATTTAATCGCCACAGACTACAGGGTCTAACTTCGAATGTCTGCGGAAACTACTGCTGTCTCTACGCTAATCACAGAGCCCGAGGACTATCCATGACGTCATTTGTCAACATGTTTTTACCTGTTCTCTATACCTGCAATGATAAAAGAGCAGTGCAAATGTTTCGCGCTCAGTTTGGAAAGTGTCCTGCTTGCGGCCGGTTGAACGAGCAGCAGCAGTCGTGCAAATCGCAGAAATAAATAAAGGTACGTACATGGAAACTTATCAGTCTACAATGTCATTCATAGTGGTTGATTTCACTTTCTTGGAAGGGGGATAATGAAATCGTTAAAGAGCTGGCAGTTGCCGACTCTCACATTAATATGGTCTCGTCCTATGTCCTTAAAAGACCGTACGGATGGGAAGAAGTACCTATGTTTAATTATAGGATGAATCAGGTTATTGGTCATGGGTGTAACTGGAATGATGGTGATATTCCATATTCAGAGCTGCAAACTGTGTTGCATCGTGAAGTATCATCTGCTGTAGCAATTTATTGCTTTGGACCTCAGAAAACAAACTCTATTAGCGGTCTTAACGACCGGAGAGTTATTGATATTACCCAGCTAGTTAGCCCTGAACTAGCCGACATTTGTCTGCCTGCCATCAGCTGTACGTTTGCAAGTCACGAGTCCAAACATGTTTGTAATTGCGAACAGCCTATTCATTAGCTCAGTGGCTGAAATATTACATTCTTTGTTTACAATGTGCAAAGTGCCCGCCTCAGCCTGGTTATCATTAATGTTTTTCAGATGACGAGGTTGCTTCGTCGCACATACTATCTCAACGAGCAAGAGACAGTGTATGTCTCCATCTACCTCAATAATGACGACCTCACACCACAAGTGAAAATTGCAACTTCTTCTGGTCATGCAGTGTTAAACGAAAAATAGTGGTTCATTCTGGTGACATTTAAAGTGATATACCCAAGAATGAAGTGCATGAACTTGGTGACTCGGAACATACCCTGTCAGTGTACTGTGGATGATATATACGCATTATGATTTAGAACACTCAAGTGTATGTAAGTAAAAGGATTGGTCGCAATTGATGGACTTGGCAAGTGGTTGCATAGACACAAAAGTCATCAAATACGGCAGGCTACAAGATGAATTTTTAGAGTGGCGTAATAAGTGCTTTAAATCCAAATCCTTTTGTATCCCTCCAGACACAAGTACCATTAATTGCAATACATTGTGGAAAATATTAAAGTAAAAAACAGTTGTTTTTCTGATGATAACTAAATGGTTATGAGTGTGGAAATAAAAGATTTTAATAAAATTAAATTGTATGTTAAATAAATAAAACTGTACTTTTAATTAAAATAAAAACAGCCAAATTTTTATATATTTTGTAAAAATTGTCTTTATTTACCCTAATTGCCTGGGATAGGTTCCTCAAAAAGAGATGTTTAAAGACGCAGGATTCGAACCTAGAATCTTTCAATTATAAGTCTCATTTCTTGCCGCTTTAGCCACCTCTTTCAATTGTAGTCTAAAGTTGTAGCCATATTGTAACATGGTGGTCTTATTCAAATAATTTATAATTACCGCGCTAGCCGCCATATTGTAATATGGCTACCTTAATCAAATAACAAGTTCAAAGTTAGGTTTAAACATAGCGCACGTATCCACCGTATTACCGTAAATTCAAAATGGCTGCATTATTCAAATAAGAAAGTTCAGAGTTAGGTTTAAAATTACCGCGCAAGTCGCCATGCTAGCAAAAATTCAAAATGGTGCTTTGTTTACATGAAACCAATAATCAATATTAATAATGAGTGGGGTTTAAAATTACCGCTCGTGTCCGCCATATTACCGTAAAATCAAAATGGCGCCTTTGTTTGCATCAAGTAACCGTTACACGTTAAGGTTAGGTAAAGCACAAAGGTCATTAATCCCTCCGCATCTTTTGTTTACATCCAGCAACCATAACAAGGCTTCAAAATAATAACAAACTTTTAAAATTACGGCTCTAGCCGCCATTTTAGATAGAATTCAAAATGGCGCTTTGATTACCATAACAAGTTAAAGTTAGGTTACGTACGACGTCACACAGTCTACCTAATTGTTTACATAACATCGCCTAGGGCTCTTTACATCACGTGACAATAACATCGTTTTAAAATAATAACAAGTCAAAGTTATGTTTACAGGGAAGGTCATTCACCCCTCCGCCATCTTTGTTGACATAACATTGCCTGGGGGTGTTTACATCACAAAACAGTAACAAGTCATAGTTAGGTTAAGAGGTAACTTCATTCACCGCTGCGCCATTTTTGTTGACATCACGTGTTCGCCTAAGGGCCTAAAGAAGGGTGGGAAGGGCTAGGTTTGTAAATAATAAGTTAAAGTTGGGTTAAGACTCGGCGACATACTGTCTGAGCATGTGGAGGGAGGGGAAGGTTAGGTTTGTTGACATGTGACGTCACTAGAGGGAGCTCAAGTTTAGATTACAGAGGTCATTGACCCTGCAAAAATGGACGGCTTACTACTTGCATTCTTAACAGGCTGCAGCAAAAGATGGAATGCAGTGTCACAATACGAATTAAAATTCTTTTCCTTTCGTGTGGTGTAGCAGATATGGTGAGTTTTAGAGCATGTATATTTGCTTTAAAACTCACCATATCAACTATATATATAATTCCTTTTTTGCTACGGAGCTACGACCCAGCTGCATGTCATGGCCTCCCTCCTCTTTCTTGAGGTTTTCTAGATCACACACGACACACCACAGTCGGTAGGACTCTTCTGGACGAGTGATCAGCTCGTCGCAGAGACCTCTACCTAACAACACACAACAATCACAACAAACATCCATGCCCCAGTGGGTTTCGAGCCCACGATCTCAACAGGCGAGCCGCCGCAGAACTACGCCTTATTTATATATATGTTAATGTTATCTGGGGAAATAATATTTGTTTATTCTGGGAAATTATACAAGAAGTCCTGAGTTTCATATGAAGGGTGTATCATATTGAAAACACGGAGTTTTGGAAGTTGGAAGAGAATGCAGGACGGACACCCTTTGCGCGATGCTTTTTTCCCACGAATATCTGTCACGTGGTGCGGATGGTGATGACTCTCGAAATTCGGTTAGGAGCTTTCGCACGCACGGCACAACACAGGATATCATCAGGTGACCAGTACATGTGAGCACTGTTCTGTCTTCGTTGCTTTTCACAGAAAGACCCTTTGGTGCTAGAAGCCGGACTTCCACAACATTAGAACTTGCTCCACTTGTTCGCTTTGTAGGAGCTCCCTTCAGTATAGGCACACTAACGAGGTGAGGAATTCGTATTTTTCTGGAGGCAATTGGTCTGTCTTACAGTTGGCTCGTCTCCAGACGTTTTCTTACTTCTACTTCAGCTGTTTAATTTCGTTGTGAGAAAATGTAGTACGTCCCTACAGGAACGGTGCTGCGAGGCGTTGTCTAAGAAGTTTCTCGGATCCTATTTCATCTGTTTCTTTTAGTGTCAATAGAAATGTTCATACCAACAGCCAGAATATATTCTGATGAGATTAGTACAGACTACAACATGTGGAGAATACTGTATTACGTTGTCGGACAGTGCTGCCCCCTCTGGGATGAAACGCAAATTTCTTTCACGGCGAAGAAATATTGTCAGATCTGCTGGTGTGATCAGTGCCGTCAAATTGTGGTTTACACATAAATCCAATGTTCCGGAAGCGTTCTCTGTTTCCAAAAGCGGGCGTGGAATATGTCACATGTAATATAATGCCATATAATATGGTAAAGTTAAAGCAATCCCATTACAGGCCTGGAGAGGCCCTGAGGGTTCCAGGAGGTTGAGGCTTCCAGATTTCAAGACAATCGGCATATGAAAGTGGTAAGGTTGTCAGCCTTACGTACCGGCCGCCTTTACCCCCAGGAAACATTCCTGGTACTCATTTCTGATAGAGGCCGGGTCGACACCAGGGCCATAGTGCGGCCGGAAGGATTATGTCAATGAAAAATCCAAAGACACAATTGGGAATCAAACCCACGACCTTCCGGCATGTAGCGCAGTGCCTCAGCCTACTGCGCCACCGTGTGCCCCATATAATATGGTATTACATAATATTTATATTATCATAGACTGTTATATCTCAATCTGAAGCACATGGTAAGGCAGTTGGTTGAAGCATTGCACTACAAGCCGACAGGTTGCAGGTTCGATTTCCGATGGTGTCACTAGACTTTTTCATTAATATAATCCTTCCGATCGCACTAAGGCCCTGGGGTTGAATAAGCCTCTAACAGAAATGAGAACCAGGAACATTTCCTGGCGGCTAAAGGTGGCCGGTGCATAGGGCTGACAAGCTTACCATCTTCATGTGCCCATTGTTTTGAAATCTGGGAGGCTCAACCTCCTGGAACTCTCAGGGCCTGTCCAGGCCAGTAATGGGATTGCTTTACCTTTATCTTTTTATATCTCAATCTGCCTACACGATGCCTCTTCTTAATCTCTTTTCTGGCCAACAGATGCACTGGATGAGATGGAGTGGTTACTACTCGCACTTTGGAATTTGTATCTTATTTCTTGCTGTTAGGAACGATCCCCTTCCTGTTGTCTAGCTTTCTTCGCCCAGATTGTTCTGAGTCTATGCCCCTTTTGTTTTCGAGAGGTGTTCTAGTCTGAGTTCTATGTATGGCTGACTTAATTGTGAAACCGTCTATCAAAATAAAATTATTTGGGTTTTGCCTTCTCAGCAAGTCAGCCCATGTAATCCAATGCTTTGTCTAGTACCTCTGCGTCCTGGAAGGTAATCGATGACCCGTTTCACAGTCGCGTACACGTCCGTTACTGATTTTATGCCCAGTTGATAGAGATATGACTGTCGGCGTGTTTTTTCTTACCGCTGTGGATGGACATCTCTGTCCAACGTACGCTTCAACGCAGTCAAGTAAGCCCACCAATAAGTTGTGCTTGTCCCTCGCACCCCGCTATGAATGTGGATGTCAGTTCCCAAATTCGAGTATTTATGGCACTGTTTGCAAGGGAGTTTTCAGTTTCAGGCCCTGGTAGTGTAACTACCTAAAGGAGCCCAGAAACCTGCTAGATATGGGAGAAGATTGGCCCACCTAATGTAGAAGCGAAAGTAAAGAGAATAACCCCAAAAACCTTAGCAAATATGAACTTCGACTCTTCAGACCATAGTCTTACGTTACTTTTATTTAGCCGCTGGTGTTAGGACTTACTGTTATATGTTACTGAGAAGGAGTTTGTCGGTATTTGTACACTGTTCTGATTAGATATGCAAAAGATTATGATCCAAACAAATACCTGTGCTTTCAACGGAATCAACCAACCAGATGCAGCATATTCTCAAGTTTATTACTTGTCCTTTAAATACAGATCAACATGTTTCGGGCATCGTCATGCCCATCATCAGGAGCTACAACTGAAGTAGCAACCTCTGGCTTACCGTCGGAGCGTGGTGATAGCAGTGCTGTTGGTCGGGAGTAGTAGTAATGAGGTAGCTTTGCGGGAGTCTTGAACTTTGTACTTTGGTGTAGGGGTGACGCTGGAGGTAGGCTCCACCGGTTGAATAATATCCTGGATGGGTGATCGGCAGTATAGTTTTGAGAGTGTGCTGTTGATGTATGGCGCGCCATACGTTGGGGATCCGTGTAGTGTGGAGATTGTGGTGGTGGCGGTAAGCTCCACGGATTAATGAGTCCCCTGGATGAGTGATGGGTAGTATAGTTTTGGAGAGGATGATGTATGGCCCGCCATAGGTTGGGGATCCGTGTAGGACTTGAGCTGCGTACGCCATGTTTAACCTAAGAGATCGGAGACATTGGTAATCGATATGTTTCTAATAATAATCGGAGTGTTATAGGGTTTCCGTACATATTGGTAAAGCAACTCAGTTTCGCTTGTTATGTAAAGTTAAGACATCGTAGTGATCGGGAATGTTTATGTTTAATAATATCAGGCAGCGTAATAGTGCCGCCGTACATATTGGTATAGTTATTTAGGCGTGAAGATAAGTATGGTGACGGAATGTATGTGAAGGGTATGTTGTTTGGTTAGCCCTGCACGTGTCATGAGTTTAGTTCTTCAAGATGCTGCACGAGGCTATTGCGCAAAACCCCGATAACTGAACATGTTCCAGAGTGTCGTAATGCTATGTGCTGAAATCAAGTTAATCAGCCTGATGAACAGATTTCTTGGGATTGAGTTGTGCAATAGTGGTGGTGTTTCATTTTCAAAAGTATGGAGTCAGTGGAAAATGGAGTGTTAGTGATGAAACTTATGTACTGAAAAAGCCCAACATTTGCATGATAGCTAGAGTTTAGCATGTTACCACGTGCGGTCAAGTCAGCGGTTAAAGTGCTGGAATAATGAAAAATGTTTTATAAAAGCACGCTGTATGGGAGCCTCCGTATCTTTTTTGAAAGACCACTCCACGTTCAAGTAGACTTTTGCTTCGAATACATTAAGATTCTTTATTTCATACTTCGATACTCATTATTATTCTTCGAGTACTTCAACAGCATCATCAGCAACTGATAAACGGTAAGTGAACGACTTTAATACTATTCTGCATGAAATTTAAGAATCAGTCTGAAATGTTGAAAGTGCAATAGAGCACTGTAAAGGAGTTTTTTATTAGGAATCTTGGGTTTCCTTACATACTAAAAAGAAACACACTTAACCTTGTATTTGCTTTTATTAACGGTAGATTAAAGAGGTGTAGTTTACGTGTCTACAGTGTCGGGTCCAATAGGACGGAATCTGTCTTTACGATATTTCATACAATCACGGTAAAATGCAGGTCCCTTGGTGAATTGTACGTAGACACAGTACGGTGACCAGTATCCATGTTCGTGAAACGCCTTATCTTCGGGAAGTCAGTCCTGAAGTCCTATCCAGCAGTGGAAACACACCGTTTGTTTAGTCCAACCTGGTACAGACCAGAACAAGAATAATAAAAAACTGCTGTCCACATATCGTGTTAACTAAAGGAGGCGAACTAAAAAAGTAGTTAATTTACCGGCGTAGAAAAATCCCGCCTCAGCCAACGAAGCGGGTGTAGGTTTCGCCTCCGGCCAGTTGACATGCTTGAAGAAATGCACACGGTCGATGAGTCCACAATATTCGGGGTGTTTAGGTCCCCGCCACATATTTACAACCTGTTTCAGTACAAAATTTTCCTGTAGTTGCCGGTCTAGGTGTGCATTTCCCACGGTGTCTGGACCCACATCAACGGACAGAACAGGAGCCTGCTTATGCACAGTGTTTGAATAGAAACCGTTTTCCATGATTAAACACTTCTAGATGAATTCAAGTGTTTTTTATAGTAGTATGTAGAGAGCATAAATCAGAGATCTCTAGCGGTAGGAAATACTAGTAATCTAACTACCGAGTAACATGAATGATTATTTTATTAATAATGCTTTTAGTTCTTCATACAGCTGGTGGTACGAAATATGTTTGCTTTAGTAGGGTTGGGGCTCGATATATTACCTAGAATTCAAGGCTGATATGGAATGTCATGACATCTATCATAGCTCCACTGTATCTTGCCAGCTGATTTGTTACTATATGCGTGATAGAATTTAGGTATTGCAGTTCATGCATCTTGAAGACGAATTGTTTGAGTTGTTCGCCAAAGCCTAGATGCATAAATGCTGTCTTGTATGAGCCTCCGGTAACTATCGAGAAATTGTCTTGGACGCCTGTTCTATAATACTGGTCAGCACATAAGGCCGCAAGGAGACCGGGTAGGTGTTCCGTCAGCATAGTAAAATGTTGCTATTTTCGTCTGAGAGAGGCGTTTTTAGCTGTTCCAAATTCTACAAGAGCTACATATCCTTGCGCTGGGTTAAATGCCACGGAGACATACTTGTTGCGATCGTCATTTAGAAAGAATACACGACGTAGCAGTGCTCGGTTAGGATCTAAAGCAGGACTTATTCCCTCTATAGGAAATGAGCAGATGTTAGGTGCTGTGACTCTGGTTTAGTTGATTTCTTCCTCGTACAAGACGTTGCGACGTTTTCTTGAGGCCATGGCTAAGTAGACTGATAAGTGGCGAGGTAGTTCATCGGCGTTTTATGCAACTGAAACAGATATTAGGATATGACGTTATTACATTTCTATTCCAGAATTAAAAATGGCGGTGTGGCGGTTATTATCTTTGGGGCATTTCACGTATTCCTTATCTAGGTGATGTTTCAACCATCCGTAAAGATTGAGTACGTTACGGGCCGCACAACTTTTGTCGGGATATTTGTGACAGGGTAGACTACAGCCTGTTGTCATTTTAAACTCATTTCGTGGCGGACAGCAAAACAAGTCTAGATTTTGAACAGGGCGCCCCAGTATCTCGTCGAGAAACTTGCATTTGTCAGTGCCTTTAGCGTGTAGATGGGCAAAGTTGACCGTGACTTCTGCCAAGGTTTAGAATAACGATGAATAATTAAAACTTCCATCGACCCAACAGATTCCGTTTTGCTCGCTACTATGGGGGTCCATGCGGTAGGGGGTAGGAAATGGAATGTCTCCTGTACATCTTTAGATGCCACAGAAAGTTCCTTGATTACTTCTTTACCATGGGTCCCCGACAGATATTCATAATCTATAACGACCTCCATCTTGCTCTAAGTTCAGTGTGTAAATAATGTAATACCACTGGGGAACATACCTTTATACTTGCTGGTGCAGCACTGGCCTCCACGAGGTACCCCGCGCAGAGAACCGAATTCCTGGGCGAAGAGGTTTTCTACCTGCTGATCGGCGCTGCCCGGAGTAAACAGACCGACGAATTGCTGTCCCGTGTAACCTCTATCCGTGTACTGGGCGAACAGACAGGAATATTTGCCGCAGACAGTACTCAAAGGCCCTTGGACCTGTGCGTTTTTATAATTTAGAAAGCTACAATTGCGTCTTAAGAATGATTGTATATCGTGAATATGAGGGGATAGGCCATAGGAGTCAAAGCAGAATGCAGTGGAGGACCTGGGTTCGAGACGGATAGCTAGCCATTGTGATGCAGACTGTGTGTGTGCAGCAGTATTGACAATTACAGTGCTAGGCTGAGTAAGAGAATGTGGCAGTATATCTGAAGGGTAAGCACCCAGAAACGATTTAACATTCTTTAGGGTACACGATATCTGAATCGTGTATATCTTAGAAGGCTGTGGTGACGTTTCTCGAAGAATCGACGCGCACAGAATTGTATTCCAGGTACAATAGGCACGTGATTGCGTCTTTTAGCGCTTCCTTAAAAGATAACTCAATGCGTATATTACCACGTTCCACGGGTGAAGTATGTTCTTCCGATAGCGGCCAGATCAGGCTTTAGGTCAAATAATAGCATCAAGTAGCCGCTAATATACATATCGTGAGTTATCTGAAGTTCCGAGTTCGAATGGTGAATGTCTGAGCCTTCAAAAAGAGTATTGTATGCCATAACAGTTGTTTTCTCGTGACCGGAAACAATATTCAGGCCTTCGCTGGGGATCTGTCTGCCATTCACGTACATCACAAATGTACGAAGACCGAAATCTTGAAAAGTGTAGGGTTTTGTATTGATGGTGCCAAGAAAGTCAGTGTTTGCTATCATAGTGAACAGGAGTCTTTTGGGTATGCGGCCAATGACCGCCTGATCTATCGAAAGTGACTGGGGCCCCGCAGAGAACGTGAAAGTTTTGAGTTCGACTCTCGTGAGGTCATACTGTAGTGCCCGCGCGGTAATAACTAGTAATGGTAGCCGCCACCAGAAGTATACAACTTCAATACGAATAATAAAACTTGGGGAAAGGGTTTAGTTCAGTCGAATGACATATAGGTAGTCTCTAATAAACTAATTTACTATAAAGGTTGCACTAAAACTGATAAGATGAATTTACAATAATTTACATATATATATATAGGGTTACAAATGAGTTGAATAAAACTGTGTCAGCAATAATTGACTCGCCTTTCAGTTCGTTGCAATATTAAACGTCCGAATTTAAGTTATAAAATTTAGTTACCGCACTTCGCGTAAATCAATGTTAAATAGCTTCTAATAGCAGTCAGTGCGACTTACCTTGAAAAAT
>Ga0268261_10002059_pt1 | contig 14305 bp, 7 predicted proteins | sample TergutNc150P1_FD_190353 | JGI IMG/M metagenome (GOLD analysis project Ga0268261, IMG submission 190353) | Nasutitermes corniger P1 segment gut microbial community from laboratory colony in Florida, USA - Nc150 P1 (SPAdes) (version 2) | ecosystem: Host-associated > Arthropoda: Insects > Digestive... | reverse complement strand
GCGCGCGCGCGCGCGCGCGCGCGTGTGTGTGTGTGTGTGTGTGTGTGTGTGTGTGAACGGTGATACTGACGCCACGAATCCCCTAGGTGTGCCAAATACAGCTGAGATCTACAAGATGTCCACACACCAACAGTATCAACATCAGGACCAAACGAAGAAAAATGCCTAAAATCACACATATCTTATACACGACATCGAATGATTCAAGTTTGCTTTGCCGCACGTGACGTTACTTGTATGGCATTAAGCGTCTTTCGATGCAGCATTCAGTAACACACACATTACACAGTTATGCAAGACAAAGTACGTACAACGCAATACCGAGGCGCGTTCGCGTAACCCTTGTTGCCGTGGAAAAGCAATAAGTATTACTCATGATGGTGTTCACAGCTTTAGTTATCCAGCAAAGCGCATGCGCCGTGTTATACTGTCATCTGCGGTCTGTCTGGCTATACCCACATTTTTCCACAATCTAATATAAGGCACGACTTTCGGGGGGAAGGGAGTTACTGCACACAAAATGTGTGTTTTGACTTTCTCTACAACTTTTGTCTGAAACATTCCTCATTCTAAGGAGAATTCCGCCAGATACAACCATAAATATAGATCGGTCTTCAAGTAAAGTACCAGTTATTCTCGTCAGATTTTAACGAAACTTAAAAATTCTCAATATCAAACTTCAAGAAAGTCCGTGCAGTGAAAGCAAGTTGTTCCATACAGACGGACGGACAGGCGTGTCGAGTCTAAGAGTCGCTTTTCGCAACTTTTCGAACGCGCCTATAAACCAAATTACAAATGAAAGAACAGTGGGAATACGGTGCCAATGATGGCTCTCCCTTTCTCCCCACTCCACATGGCTCTCCGGCCTATGTCAACTGGACGCCTGTCGATTGCGAAGAATATCGCCAACTACAGCGTGGACAGAATGGCCAGACGACATAAAGGAAATGAAGGGTTGGGGGAAATCGTTTATCCTTTATTAAGCACCGCGTCGTGAACGCATATGAGTGGAAGTATAGCTCCACTTACTCTTAAGCACGGAACTACAAGTAAGTTATCAGCGTTACGAACCTGGGAAGGAACCCCTGGCACCCACCGAACATGGGGTTGCATAGTCCCCGCAGCTACTCTAGACGCTTTCTAACAGAAAGTTTCTTGCCCTGCCGGCAATAAACAACGACGATTCCCCGATCTTTCCGTCCACACCCTAATCACTCATCGCCATAGTGATTAACAATGAGTTGTACGAAGTATCAAAAACGTCTAATGTAGACACCAGGTCCAGCTGTCCGTTTGTGAACTAGTCTCAGCGAATTTCAGAAAATTCAGTAATAGAGAGGGTTCTTCACAGTTGTCGTGCATGCGAGTTTCGTGAAAATTGGGTGCCACGGTGGTATTTCACTTTAGGGCGTAAACGAATTTTCACTCGTACTTTCTACATTTAATGACTGTTTCCGATGAAATTCGACATCCAAGATCTCCATGTAATGCCGCTCAGCAGCTGCCAGTTTCGTGAAAATATATGACGTGAAGACCAAACTTAGCTTAGGGGTGTGAATTACATTTTGCCTTCTTTTCTACATTTCACTCCGATTTGGTTACAGTTCGGTACAGGCGATATCCACAAAAACGTAATGACTGTCAGTTTTGCGAAAAATTAAAACAGCGCAGTTAAAGCCACGCTTTACCTGTAGGAGTGAATGAATTCATATCCGTACATTTATTTATTGACCAATCCGAGTGAAAAACGGTGTTACGAGATTTGCACATAATTCTGCTGAGAATTTGTGAGTTTCGTGAAACTCGGGGAAGATGGAGTGTTATCATTTTGGGCGTGAATGGTATTACATTTACGTGTGTACTGTGAAGCATTATCACACTTTAAAAGCAAAGACACACCCCGATAAAGCCTGAGTACCACGTCACGGAGTACACAATTTGCACTCTGTTACGAAAAGCAATTTCTCGGTAAACAGACGTTTCTTGCAGCTGTTTACGAATACGACAATTAAGTCACTCTACGTCCACCCTTTAATTCTGGAATACACAAACTGAATACCTCACATGCGCCTTAGACAGGCACAAATTAGAACACTTCATGTTCGTAACCCCTATGATCAGTACGTCGCGCAAGGCGATGCTAGTCACCCCGTTTATAATACCTACCTTCTTTCGAAGTGGGAATAACCCGCTCGGTATTCGGCAGAAGACGAGCATTAAATAAAACAGACCGGGGGGGGGTGGTGGGGAATCACCCATCTGTACTGCTCACTTCTCATGGTAAAGTTCCATTCTAGCACGCACGTGGAAAATCTGTAGTAACACAACAGCGTCCGCAAGTCTCGTAACATTAAGCGGATTTGTACAAGCTACAACTGTTGTCTGCTTCAAGGAGTGGGCAAGCAGACGCTATCTGGTGAGACTTTTGCCGTAAACTCCTCTACAGGACCTAACAAAGTGACCACATTTGCGGCATCTATGCAAAGCTCTGCGTGTCGAGACACGCGGCACTTGTGACAAACAATACAGGCATTTCCTTCTAAAGCAAGCCTGCTCAACCTTTTATGTGGTGCTGGCAACTTCGGCAAAATTAGGTCTACATGCGGGCAGCATGGAATTCGATAAAAAGAATGTAGAATATTCAGTACATCGCTCACTGAATGCAACAGTGTCACAATCCATAATTGCCATTTGGAGTTAATACTACGATTTGGCTCATAAAAATAACTACACCCGACAATAAACGCACAATTCTCAGTGGAAACATACCCTGTTAGATGCCGTTATTGACGGATTTGGCTGTTATATTTTTGAGCTCAGTCGTAGTATCAAGTCCAAATGGGCATTACTTGGACTGTGCTACTACTGCATTCAGTGAGCGACATAAACAATTGTTTGTGTATTTTTCTATGCATCATGTACAATGAACGTGTAGTGCTCCCACTAGGGAAAATTTATGAAATACAATCCACAACCTAGGCCAGGATGTCGCTATTTTTAGCATATTTTTACAAAATTAATTAGTAATGTACGTTGTCATAACTAAACAGCTACCAAGTTTCCAAAATTGTTTCGGTGTTCTATCTCGGTCTTGCCAGGGGGGCCGTGCAAAGATGTTTTCTCATTTCAATTATTTCCGTGGACAGCAAAACACGGTGTCGCGAGCAACATGTTGCCCGCGACGTGTTTAGCAGGCCTGTTCGACAGTATACTGAGATCATACAGACAGGTCACCTTTAAGGAAAGCTATCTGCCCAAGTGCTACGGAGGACCAATGAAGTGAGTTTTAAGACTGAGAGGCGAAAGACATTATTTGGGTATCCACAGAAAGGCGAAAAATCTTAAGAACTGCGTTCTTCTGGATTGTTACGCAGCGAGAAGTGGTTAATTTCTTACCGATGTTTCGGAACAACCTATCGGGCCCATCTTCAAAGGTCAATGACCCTTGAAGAAAAAGGATTTACCCTTGAAGATGGGACCGATAGGTTGTCCCGAAACGTCGGTACGAAATTACCACTACTCGCTGCGTCCCAGACAGCGAAGTTCTCAAGTACGAGTACTTCCCCTTGTGTTGCTTTTCTTATGTGCATTGCTGCTATCTGTAGTTGGTCTTTTCTGTACTGAGTTATTATCTTATGTTTATTTTTGTTACCTTACGTGTCTTGTTTTACTGTGTGTGTATTGCTGTCTTACATACTTTAGTTGCCGGATTGCTGGCTAGAAGTCAGTATCCGGAAGGTCCTGCGACCGGCCACTTCGGCACAGGTTTTTCTTGGTTTCCCTGTGTCTAAAAGCGAATGCTGAGATGGTTCCCAAGACTCCAAGTTGCTACTTCATGCTTCTCATGTAGCCCTCCCGACTTAAATTTCTTAGATCCTTATTTCATATTTCTGTACATGCATTATAACCACTGCCACCGGGCGACAGCCCATTTGCAGTTAAATATATTATTATTATTATTATTATTATTATTATTATTATATTAAATACTTCGCGACGGAAGCCTGAAATCAAGCGTGAAAAATCTTGTTTAGGTTTGAGAAGATGCTCAAATGCTATCATCTTGCTAGGATACGCCGGCAGTGAATCACACGGCAAATTCACGAGTTTTCAATGTAGCTTTGCAGACGCTGTGACCAGACGGTGTGAAATCTGATGTGTTGTTGCCAACTAGATAATGCACGTTACGAGAAGACAGCAACAGTAGGATTCTCAACAGTACATGCTTCTTCCATACTTAGAAAACGTGAAAAGAGGGGGAAAGATCCTGTTAAATCGCCAGTTAAATAACAGTTCTTTAAAAACACTCTTTCGTGCACACCAGTCCACCTAACGCCAGCTGGAGAACCTACTTCAATACCTCTGTGTATTATATGGAAAACTTTGAAAACTTGTTCCGTGGTACATGAACTTAATGGGGGGCCATGTTTCTTTTACTGCAATACTACAAGATATATTTCGGGACTCGAAACAAATTGACGGTACTAAAAACACTGACATGGCCTACCGGCATGCACAGTTCAGTTTCCCGTTGCAATCTAGACACAACAAACGTAAAACAGCGGCTCGAAACCTCATGCAGTAAGATAAAATTTCGCCTCATGTTGCAGCAAGAATAATGGGGGTTTAAAGTCACATGTGAGAATTCGTGTGACTTAGAGGGGGTAGAGCTGATTCTAAAGACCTGAAAGACATAAGAATATGTGATACTGTACACTGAAAATCGTCTGAACGTAACCCGGACATGAAGGAAACCTGTCTTTTGCGGAAAAGTTTATTCCCGAGGATGCGAAGCTCCGAAAATCCAAAATTAAGTACTTGTATTAAACAGAACCTTCCTGCAACGGAGGGGGTGGGGGAGACATTCGTTTTATCAATGCATTTCCCTCTTACGTGATAACCGACAAACGTTTACGATGCACAACGTAAAGTTTACTTTCGCGGTTCACTGGCATAGTGACTCACTTCGCGTTTGAAAGGATAATGACTTTTGAGTACTCCGTGTAAACTTGGGAGCTTCTCGCAAATAAGAATTTCTAATTTTTCAAGCATGTTTGTACTCCTAGGGCATACAAAAACACCTTTTTTTAGTATTTAACACCTAAAAGTCCCTTCCAAAGTTATCGGAGTTCAACTAAACCCGGAACATGTACACAAATTTTAACACTAATCTCCAACATCAAACTGCATTCAAATCCATTTCTCTATTTTCGGTTTTTTATAAGTGGACAGTAATGGTGACGCTAATAGCGCCATTTGTGAAATCTGTAGCTGCCCAACCACAAAAACGCACGTCCTGCATTATTTCAGACTCACTGAGCAGCCGCGATAGCCTAGTCTGCATAATGACTAGGCCACGGGCTGAGCTCCCGAGCAATCGTGGTTCGGTTCCCGGAAGGGACGAGATATTACATTAATCTTCTCTCAAAGCCGTCCACACCGGCTCCGAGGCTCAGCCGGCACAAATAGCGGCCCACTCACCCGCATCTAGTGCTGAGGCTGATAATGGGTGACGCTATACGTTCACGCCCACGTCTGTTCTGATGTCGTGCATAGGTACAAACTGAAAAGAGTTTAGCAGCGGTAGTGGTTTGAATGAACCGTGCAGTCGTAGCAAACACGTGCCAATCTAAGCAGAACGTGCTCCAGTTGTGACAGTTTTCGTCCGGGATGGTGTCGGTAACAGCAACGCCAAGTGCTCGCCGGGTACGAGGTCAGTAACTGTAGCTTTCAGCGTGTTCCGTCTCTCGACAGTACAAGTCGCGTAAGCAAATACAGATCCGGCTACAGTAAAAGACACTGCTAAAACACACACACAAACAATACACAGCCCTTGACTGATAAAGCGCTTGCTTCTGACCATAGCATACCGTGTTCGTTCCCAGAGCAGTCTGTGTGGAATTGTGTGTGGACAAATTGTCCGTTAGTGGCCGCAGGCACAAGGAGACAGTGTCACCCCACCAAAAGAACAGAAAAATGGAAAGTTTACTCTTTGTTAAGTACCGTGCGAGCCTACATTTAAACACAGCGCCGCAAGTGAAGTGGTCAGCTTCACGACCCGGAAGCTTAGACCTTTGGGAAGAGCCCCGGATAACCACTGAACAGCAGGCTTGGTGGGCTCCGGAACAAGTATGAACACTTTGGAGAAGAGAAAGATCCAGCTCTATCCAGTGGCGCAGTTAGGATTTTTGGACCCCCGTGTAAAGCTTAACGACAAAACCTCTAGTACCCTCGAAATACGTAGTCACTTTTTTACAACTGTCATAAAGTCTGTTTTCAAATAAAGCTGTATTTAAAGTCTTTTTTTTTGCGCTCACGAATACGCCCGATTTTACTCGAATAGTGGACGATGTACTTGTCGGCTGTTACGCTTAGCAGGCTCTTGCTGTATGATAGTTATCGTCTTGCCTTAGTTTCGTGCAGTTTTGTCTTCTCTCCCAAATTTTTTCGCTTCTGTTACGGCCCTTCAGTCGCAATTCACTGCATGTTGCCGGTCTACAGTCAGTAAATTGCCCTACCAGATAATTAAGAAAATGAGAACATTTAAAAATAACTTTAGTACTTACAGATTCAACCAATTAAAAACGCAGCTCCTTGAAAAACTACACCACAAATTGGAAACAACAGGCAAGAATGGAAAACAGCAAAATACCGGAAAAGATTAACGTAAACACGCCCACGGAAAGAGAAGTTGAAGAAGGCCATTGATGAGATGGCAAGAAACTTAACAGGACACATGATCAAACACCACACACACATAAGACGACTAGTAATACAAAAGACAACAACAATGCAGCGGCAGGCCACAACGGTAGGAAGAACAGCTGGAGCTTTCTCGATATCATATTTGACTGAAGTCAGCATAAATAATTCCACGCAGCAACCCTTCCTGAGAAACTAACAGGTCCTCGCCTAGTCAAGAAATTCCTCGCATTATATGAATCCCGAAAGTTAATTACAGCATTCACAAGCGGCCACCAACTGTCCTTATCCTCAGCTACATCAAACCGGCCCCTGCCTCCCCATCCCACTTCCTGAAAATCCATTATTACATTATCTTCCCATATACTCCTAGGTCTTCCATGTGTCTCTTTCCATCAGGTATCCCAACCAAAGAAGTCAGCATAAATTTAAATTAAAATTTTTTCTGACAAAAAAAAATTGCCTTTGCTAACTAGCAGGTGCCTTGTTCAATGAAATGTCGGTAAAAGTCCTTTGCTCGCGCATTTTCTGAATTCTTAAACTTACATGCAATCATTCAGTTAACCAGTAATTAACAGTGTGGCCTGGGAAATGGGGGAGCGGTCTGAGGCCTAGTATGGCCCACGAAGCAAGAATGCCAGAAACTCTGTAAATCTTAACCAATATAATGTGCTAATATCAACATGGAGTATTAAACTGTTTCAGTCCTTCAACATTTTAAACAACAACAAGACAGGCAATGGACGTATAACATAATATTGAGGCGCGTTCGTGCAACCACTGTTGCAGTGGAAAAGCAATAAGTATTACACTACCTGAGTGTGTGTGTGTGTGTGTGTGTTTCTAGCCTTAGGTATCCGGCATGCAAAGCGCATGCGCCGCATTATATTGTCATCTATGGCCTGCCCCGCTCTACAACATTTTTCCACATTATCTCACTAACGGAACGACCTTCTGGAAAAAGTTATCGATCTTAAAATATGTTTTGATTTTCTCCACAACTTTTGTCTGAAACATTTCTCATTCTAGGAAGAACTGAGCGAGATATGATAAAAATGTACATTGGTCTTGTCCGATTTCAACGAAACTTGAATTTTCTGGATATATTTTTGAAAAATCCTCACATATCAAATTTTATGAAAATCCGTCTAGTGAGAGAAGAGTTCCACGCGGATGGACGGACAGACATGACGAAGCTAATCATCGCTTTTCGCAATTTTGCGAAAGCGCCTAAAAACTAATTAAAATACAATTAAACAGATCATAAAACATACTTCACGTTGCGTACCAACTCCTACATGTTGCGGCACCAAGATGCCAACTTCGGGGAGCTTAATAACAACAAAAAATCTTAAGTTCAAAACGTACTTCAGGTGCTAGTGGCCCTCAATTTCATCACGAAAATTAAAAGTCTTAAAATTTTAATGTTCTAGGACATAGTACCTAACATGAAACGTTTCATGATTTGTTTTATAATTTTTGTATTTTGTTGGTTAAAATATGGAATGTAAGAAAATGCAAGGTACGAATAACATGATATTTGTTTGAGTATCAAAACTCCCTCACCATATGAGTCCATATCATTTATAAGTAATTAACTTAAACAGAAGCAAAGAGAATTTATGTACCGATATATTTCTTTTTCCAAGCAGTCATACACAACTCACAATATAAGGCAAAACATGTTACAGATTTCGGCTTGGAAACCATCATCAGGCCTACAATTAGAACACTAAAAAGTAAAAAAATTACGACTGCAGGCCGGTATAAAATGATTTATGTAGTCTACAGTTCAAGTTATATGTGGGCATGTGGGCGGCTGTCAACATCTAGTGAGAACGCAAACCTCCCAGGTCGCGGTTTCAGTGTTTATAGACACACTGCAACCTCCCGCCTCCTACACGAATTATGCAGTTCCGCCGACAAATAACTGAATTATTTCCTGTTACAAAAGGCTTGACCAAATCTGCTGTTCCCAACGCGCTGGTAATGTGGCCAGAAACAATGTTTGGTAGTCGGACTGCTGCAACACACGATATACAAAATAACCGCACTGTTTGGATAGTGTCCCTCACCAATGTTTCCGGGTCTGGACTACCTTTCAAATAGTGGCATGTGACGGGAAGCCGTGTGGGACGCGATACCCTGTGCGAAAGAAGAACGGTATGAATACAACAAAGTACAGGGTCGTTACAACATAATTCTTCGGGAGAGAACGGGAGAGGGGGTCTAGTTTTGTCTTACTACAACTTCTTGACAAGACAAATGGTAGGCGCAAAACCCCAAATGTAGAGAGTCTGTGCTCTAGATGGTGAAATCTGCAGCACAACGTGCAATAAACTGCCTGTAGCTTAAAACAATAAAAGAGAAAATCCAACATCGTGTGAAAAATTGTCATCACAACCTTCTGTCACACACTAGCCTACTGCCGGAGCGACTCCACTGCAATGCCGTCAACAAAAACACTGCCTTGCATGAGTGCGCGTGACTGCAACTCAGCAAAAACGTCGGTCGGCAAGGTTACCCCTTTAATGGCCAGTGTTAATCACATATGCCACCGCATTTAGTGTCAATTCGCCCCAAGAGTTTCAGTTCATTCTCAGAAAAAACAAAGATAACTTTCCTGAACGTCATTATGAACACATATGCGGTGTGTTGTCAGTTAAGAAAGAACCCTTACATATTATTCGGATCATCTTGTCTTTCAAAGCGTTAAGTGTATACTGGCTTACATCCGCGGGGTGTAGCTGTACGTTTAGTCATAAGCTTTAAGCGCCAGGCCACAACTAAGAATATTTTGGAAGTTTGTTGTTTAGGTACGCAGCGAAACCAAACAAGTTCACATATTACAATAAGAATAATACGTGGGTCAGAATCCGGTGGCACTGAATATTAACATTACGATCTTCTGTGATGTGACGCCACATAGTTTGCTACAACCGTTTCGAGTAAACAAGCTACCTCCAACAGCGAAGACAGCAGTTCCTCTGAAACCACGACATCTATCTTCCATACTACATGACGTAACACTTTAGAAAACAGAATTCAGTGTTAATATTCACCATTAGAAGGGCATTTATAGTGTCAATATAAACATACTTCACTTTTCCCCTGGAGCCTGGTTCCAAAGACACCCCAGGAAGAGCGACAATCGGCCGCCCATCCTCAAAAAACATTATTTTAGTATTGTTAGAGCTTTTCTTTTCTTTGCAGAAACATCGTAATGGGAGTTGCGCCTCTACACCTTCAAATCCTCGAACATCACACGCTAGGGCTGGAAGACCTGTTTGAGTAACCTAACAATTCTAATGCCCCTATCCACTGAAGGGTCCGGGTGATGTATTTTTATTCATGGGGCGACCCCGCAAAGAACAAATTGGTAAATTAAGAAAACATAATTTACACCTCATTTCCTTTCCGGGGTTCACTCAACCAATCACTCAATCACCCTCACAATATTTCTCTACATTTCTGCCATTTTCTAATACTAAATACCCTCTCACCCCATCACACACACAAACACAAAGAATATCGTATCGAATACAACGAACAGCCTCATTCAGTGGTACGATCTTGACGTATTCAGGAGAAGACCGGTCAATATCTAGACCACGATATCGACTATCCTGAGGTGATTCGTCGTCTTCCTCCGTCTCCCAGACAAGTACCGAGACAGTACCTCTATTAAGCCACGACCCCTTATTTCACTCCAATTTACCATTACACCTTAACTATACTGTGAGAGACGGGAGACATAGCCTCCCCAAAACACAACGTTGACTGCTACCCTATTTTTTATGTTCTTTTCCCTCTATTTCCAATTACATTCACCGTAACCGACGCATATGGATCGGCTAAAAGTGCACGGTCATACACGAAGGTTCAGGATGAGCGGAGCTACACCCCCCTCCCCCATACACCTCCATGGTGTACACGGTGACAATTTTACTTTTTTTCTTTTCCCAGTTTCCCGCTTATATTACTCTGGCGGCACTGTCATGTGACGCAACAGGTCACTGCACAGTGGCTCACATACATCGTTCTGTTACACATCAGTTAACGTACATACAAAATGGTATTCTGCTCTTCGGCTATCGGGTTCCGTGCAAATCCCTTACAAATACTATCAAGTATATTTCGAACAAGCCTGTCGAAAGCCTTTCCGCCATATGCAACCGTAATAACCATTGGCACAATAAACTATTTGCGCTGTCAAGCTTGTCATGAACACAAAGTGCACACACGAGCGGCCATTTCTAAAACCATCTCTTTCCCTTATCATTGGCACTTCTGACATGTTATGAAATAACAATTCGATTCTCCATAGTTTGAAGCAAACACACGAACGACGTGACATATCTATCTAGGGTACAGAATTCTGTAACCATTGTCCGCGATTTGAAATCAAGAGAATGGAACCACCCATGGATATGCAGGCCAATCACTGTGCAGCTGAAGTTACCCTGACGTCGCAAAACAGCGAACAGGTAGCACAGCGTCAATAAGTACGAAGCTAAGAATCAGGGATACACAAACTTTCCAAAAAAATATAAAAGCCACCTCGAAATTCTAGGCGCTAGAAGGGTGACATAAAGTTCCATGCTGAGGACCCACATATGAGGTACTACGGTACAAAGTTTAGTAGCCTTGGGGACCTGGCGCCCGGGATTTGTGTACCCCCGCTATAAAGAAACGCTATATTCGTATATATGAGTAGCAAGTCACGCGAATGAACGCAAGACAAAATAAAGACATCGCAACAGCCAGTAAATCCTTTTAAAATGTGGCGAAGTTCATATGTTTGGGAAGGACAGGAATAGAGCAAAATGTACTCACGAAGAAATCAGAAACAAGTTAAATTCTGGTAACACCATATACCATTCGTTTCAAAATTATCTGCCTTGCCATCTGACATCTAAAACTGTAATTTTACTTGTTCTGTGCGGGTCTATAACTTGGTCTCTCACATTAAGGGTATGTGAGAAACGGTGCTGAGGGAAATATGGTGGGGCAATAGCAAGTGACGATTTTCAGATCGCTGTTTTAATGAATTCAGCTTAATGTAAGAAACAAAACATTACAGTGTATCAGCAGTAAAATACCATTTAATATCCCTCTTTTACGAGTATTTCTCAAAAATATACCACAACTGCATATAATATGCCCCCGACATTGCAGTACATTAGTTACAGCTGAATTCTAAGTATTGCCGCGTTAAGGGGCGAAACGGCACGTCAGGGTCAAAATTAGAGCAACTGATAAACGTCTGCTGCGAAGTTACGATTCATTTCCGATCACAATTACAGGAACGTACTGCACGCCAGAAACACCATGTACGAGTTGTGATTTTAAAACATAAAAAACATTAATTTTTTCCCTTCTTATATTCAATCCGATTCATCAGAACAGCTACCTCATATCTGGAAAATCGTCACATTCTATTGCGGAAACCTGGGTGCGATTACAGAGAGGCTGCAGAAAACTGCTGGAGGAAGAGCCCAATCATTTGCAGTGATACCCAAACACTGCAACGGAAAGATGAATGACAATGACACGAATAGATACAGTAGCAAACACGGGAAAGACGAGAAACGCATAATGAGTTTCGCTCAGTGAAATGAAACATAGGAGTCCACTTGGAAAACCCATGCCTAGATGTGCCAACAGTGTTACAATGGCCATTGAAGAATCGGGTGGCTGTGGATAGGTTTCATTGGGCTCAGGACAACGCAAATTCTTGTAACCAAGACAAACTTGCGCATAAAATGGGCGGGGGATTTCATAAATACCTGAGCTACTATTAGAACTCAGAGAGGACTTTTGTTTCAATGTATTGTATATAATCTCTGAGTGTTGATATCTGTAACTTGATATAAATTAAGTGTAGTTAGAATTTATCATGGAAAAGATAGTTCCGGCACACGCCATGAAGGCATAAAGGAGAAGAGGCATAGCTCCACTCAGTCACAACCTCAACGCTAGATCGTCGTCGAGGTCATGATCCGGCCGCATTGCCCCCGGGACAGAACACCGACACTCACTGAAGCGGAGGCTCGGTGGCTCCCAGATCCGGCCTAGACGTGTTTGAAGATGAGAAAATCTCCGAGCGGGAATGGAACTCCGGTTCGTCCAGCCCACAGTCTAGACGCATACCTACTGAGCTACTCGGTGGAATTTATCAAATAATTCCAAGATTCTTACTTCAATCACAATACGGATAGCTTACATGCAGATTCATTTCACCCCGTACACAGAATGAATGTGAATAAAACGCCAAGCAAGCGAGGTCACACAAAGAGCAATGTACTTGTAAAATACACAACCAAGTGCCGTGAGAAAAAGTGGATTGTTTCAGAGAAGAAAGATTTGACAATAAAACTGTTTTATGCAACTACTCACAACGCCATCACATACACATGCCAATTTCTTTATTTACTTGTGGGAATGGCTCCCATATTCGCATGCTTCTTCAAGCAACTTTCCGTTTTCAAATGCCGTAACAATGAACAAGTCCTTCAGATTTCAATAACAATACTTAAGACTTAAGCAAAATCACTCTCTTCCAGCTGTTCCTGTCCATGCCATGAAGGCATGCGGGAGGAGCAGAGATACAGCTCTACTCATTCCTAACCTCGGCACTAGATGGAGATAAGTGGCCAACTCACGCCCGGCCGCAAACCCCCGGTATATTAAATAGGCGGCTAGGTAGGCCCCAAAGCCGATTTGGACGGGTATGGGGTAGATAAAAGCTCCTGTATATGCCAGGGTTCGAACTCCAGTCCGGCCAGCCCGTAGCTAGTGACTATACCACAGCGCTAACACGACTCCTATAAGGCAGCGCGTAGCAATAAAAACTGTCACCAACGTTCCGAACGAACTGCAAAGAACACCTGAAACGCTGGCAACCACCCGAGAGATTAAATTATCGTTTATTTTCTTTGAATGTTTTCCGTAGCCCCCCTCCCCACGCCAATATTGGGACATGTAAAATTAAACCACGATGGTTTGCTTTCGCGTACTGGATTGGTCACATTTTGCGTCGAAACTGCCGCTTCCGAACTGTAATTCGATATCATTCGATATCATTCCGAATTGTAATTCGATATCATCCCACCAACCGAGCATAAACAGTCCGAGTCAGACATGCATTTGCAGAAATCAGGTATGTTGCACACGGCTTATTTACACAGCGTTTAAAAAGGTAAGGGAAAGTCGCTTATTATGGAGGGGGGGTTCTTTAAAAACTGCTATTAAACTTAGGAAAAGTCGTAAAACTTTTCAAAACACGTGCATAACTTCATCTATTTTATGAAGAGGCAGTTGTTACAAAAACACCGTAAATTAGGGATAAAACGTGTGTAAAATTAGTTTCCTTAAAAGCTTCATATCCCCTAAGTAGACGCAAACGTGTTCCTAATTTGGGGAGGTGAATAATTTACACAGAAATCACAAAAGATAGTTCATTCATTCATTTAGTAGTCTGTCTTACGACAGGTCCAAAGCCTCTTCCAAAGCGAGCTCTCCACATTGTGCGATCCAGAGCTTCCTCTTTCAAATGAGAGTATCCTCTCCTTTCCTTAAGGTCATCCAATAGCTTCCTACG
>Ga0268261_10002058_pt1 | contig 14306 bp, 8 predicted proteins | sample TergutNc150P1_FD_190353 | JGI IMG/M metagenome (GOLD analysis project Ga0268261, IMG submission 190353) | Nasutitermes corniger P1 segment gut microbial community from laboratory colony in Florida, USA - Nc150 P1 (SPAdes) (version 2) | ecosystem: Host-associated > Arthropoda: Insects > Digestive... | reverse complement strand
CGTTGTGTGTGATCTAGAAACATCAAGAATGGGTGCTCCATATATATATGACATTAGTCGCCTAAAGGTTAATAATTTAACCCTTATCCTGCTAACGTGGAGAAAATGGTGAGCTCTTAATAATGCTAGCAATTAGCAGATGGGATTTAATTCGGGTTTTAAAGGGTTAAAAATGTGGATACCAGTACAGGCCCACCATTAAGTAGCCTGTGCAGCAGTTTCCAAATTTCAACAATTACTTCTGGCAATCTTTGTCACCATGGGTTATGCGGCTTTATCGCATACTTATGCTCTCTTTGGCTGAACTATTCATACTCTCTCAAAAAGTGCTCTCCCAAGCTCTACAGATTTCAATACTAGCAAATGTTTTCCATACTTACAAGCCTATTTGGGATTTGAACTTGGTTCTCTAAAACCTAAGATTTTAGCAGCTACTCAAGCTTATATTCATCAGTTTGGAAACCTGAAGAAAAAGCTTTATAACTGCGACACAAACATATATTTCAATCAAGAATGCTTATGGCACAAAATAATTCCGGATTCTGAAAATTCAAAATTCCAACACCTTCACAGTTTAAAACTGTAACAGTTACCCTGGTTCTGTTCTTTAACATCCACGTCATAAAACTCTTCGTAAAAACGGGTAAGCAGTACTTAACTCTTACTTTTTGACACTGGAAAACTGTTAAAACTTACATTCAAGAACCACTAGTTTACATGAAATGTCATGAAGGCAAAATAAACAGGAAACAGTAACACAAGAATGCTAACAAAAAATGTATAGAATTCTTGGATTTAAACATCATCATCCTGTTGTGCATGTTAATCAACAGTAATCCAATCCATACAACACATCCAACACTACATGTTCTTCATTATTATATCTCTACATGTTTCAGTCTTTCATTTGACCATCATCAGGTAGAAGACATAAATACATAAAGGAAAGGAGTGGTATAGAAAAGGCCTTCCCTTCACAATCAACCTGATAAATTACATTAAATATTATTCCCAATAAACAAATAATAAAAATGTATATATTCAATAAAATTTGCAATTAAAATGCAAAGTGTTATAAAGATGGAGTTCAAGAGGTTTCTGCATATTATATGTCTACTTGTGAGGATACGAAGCAAGCAACTGGCATTATTGATGCATCCATGATAGGCAGTTTTGTTGGATTACATGTGATGTAAAGTTTTATCTTTTTCTGCATGTCACATTAACTCCCAAGCATGAGTATCCAAACCTACTAAACATCCTACATTGCTGATGAAAGTTACTGGATGTTGACTGCTTGGTAACTGTTTCATGCTATCACATTTGTACCATGCATAAACAGTACTGAAAGAATGTGCGACACTAACAGTAACTGCAGTAGCTTGTATGCTACCCTTACATTTTACTTGTTACAATTGTTCCATGTACAGAATGTTCAGTAAGTTTGGATACTCATGTGTGGGAGTTAATGTGATGTGCAAAACAAAATAAGAACACCTTACACCACATGTAATACTACCACACTGTTAACCGAGGTTGCATCAATAATGCCAGTTGCGTGCTTCAAATCCTCACAAGTAGACGAAGTATATGCAGAAACCTCTTTAACTTAGGTTATAAAATTTGAATTTTTAGTTCCAAATGTTATTGAATATTCATATTTTTATTATTTCTCTCTTGGAAATAATATTTAATGTACTTCATCTGGTTGGCTGTAAATGGGAGTCCTCTTGTACAGCACACTCTTCCTTTATGTACATGTATCTTCTACCTGACAATAGTCAAATTAATGACCAAAATGTATCATAACGTACTATAAATCCCCTTACCAATGGGTTATCAGATCATTCCACTCAACCAATAAAATTAGAAAATGTCATTGCACCTACACAAGAATTCACATCTTGTTATGTTAGGAACATTAATAGCTTCACTACAGATGAATTTCAATCTAAATTGAGTACTGAAATTTGGGAGGATAATTTGAAGGATCTGACTCAAATGTTATAATTAACAACTTTTTAAACATTTGTTTAAATTTTTTAATGCATGTTTCACTAAAAGTAAACTTAATTCCACACATAGATATAACGGACGGATAACTAGGGGAATTAAAGTATCGTGTCATAACAAAAGAATTTTAGACATAAGTTGTAGGGAAAGTAGTAATATCAATCTCAAACTATGATACAAAATATATTGCAAGATATTAACAAATGTTATAAAAACAGCAAAAAAAAGTATTATGATAAATTAATATCTAAATCCAAGAATAAAACAAAAATGACAATGAAAACTATAAAAAAGGAAATAGGAAATAATAACTGTCAAAATGACATTAAACCCTTAAAAATTAATAATACTACAACAAATAATCCACAGGAAACTGCCAACACTTTTAGTGATTATTTCTTAACTGTCCTTGACACTGTTATTAGAAACATCAAAAAAGACAAGAATGGTCCTAGGGATAACATGAAACCTTCCAATTACTTGATTAACAACTTTAACAGTACATTTCCAAGAATTAATTGGAATTATGCCACAATATACGAAATTGATAAGCTTATCAAATCCCTAAAAGCTAAAAACTCATATGGGTAAGATGAAATCCCCATAAAAATTCTAAAATTAAGCACCCCTTTTATCATTTCCCCCTTGTCCTACATTTGTAGCAAATCTCTTTCCTCACATGTATTCCCTGAATGACTAAAATATACAACAACTGAATCTGTCTATGAGAAAGGAGACAAACTTCACACCACAAATTATAGGCCAACCTCTCATTTAACATTCTTTCCTAAGATTTTCGAAAAACTAATATATTCAAGATTATACAAACATACATACACTAATAACATACTAGTCAAGGAGCAATATGGATTTAGAATTAATAGTTCCATCGAGGGTACATCCTGTAATGAAATTAATGAAATATTAAAAACTATGAATATAGGACTTTCTGTCGAATAAATATTGTGACCTCAAGAAGGCCTTTGTGTTAACCATGAAATTCTAGAAGAAAAATTAGAGTTTTATGGAATTAGTGGGAAATTTCTAACTTTGATACAATCTCATCTCAGAGAAAGATACCAAAAAGTACTCATTGATAAAATTAATGCATTTCTTCTTCTAGATGGAAAAAAGTTACAAATGGGGTTCCTCTGGGTTTGATCTCAGGTCCATTACTTATTCCTATTTATATTAATGATTTACCCAAAACAACAGATGACACTAAAGTTATGCTCTTTGCAGATGATACTAGTATTATAGCAACAAACTCTAATCAAAGGAGACTTAAAACAGCATTAAACAAAACACTCTCTGATATAATCTCATGGTTGGAAGTCAATTTCCTATTGCTCAACTTTAATAAAACATATTATTTAAAATATAAAACTAAAAATTGCATTGATGCTACATTAGATATTAACTACTTTAATAAATCTATTGGTAATGGTACATATACAAAGTTTCTGTATTTCATGATTGAAGACACTCTAACGTGGGATAAACATACTGACCTATTAATTTCCAGATCAAACTCCGCATGTTATGTGATAACAGCTCTAAAAGCAATGTTCTCATAGAAAGCTTTAAGAATGCTATATTTTTCTTATGTACATTCTATCATATCCTATTGCATAATTTTTTGGGGTAACACCCCTAGTAGCACTAAAATATTCAGATTGCCAAAAAAAAATTAAAACTAATTTGAAGAAAATGGATTCATGTAGAGAACTGTTAAAGAACAATGGAGATTCTACCTTTCTCAGTACATATTTTCATTTTTATAGTGTGTGGTGAACAACAAATATTTATTTACAAAGAACTTAGAAGTCCATAACCATGATACATTTACTAATAATTTTCATCTACCCATTATTAATTTAACAAAATACCAAAAAGGAGCTCATTATGCAGGAATTAAAATTTTAAATCATCTTCCTACTCACATAAAGTGTGTAGCCAATGAAATACAGGGTTTTCAATTGGCCTTAAAGTGGTTTATTGTCTCTAACTCATTTTATTCTACTGAGGTATATTTTAGTTCTTATAAATAATATATATTCCAGATTGTTATGTTTTAACGTCATAATTATTATTTTTATGTGATAATTACAAACGTTTTCTGTAATTTGGCAGCTGTGTTTAACAGACACATTGTGTCCTCATAGTATGCCTATTTCCACGGCCTTAAGTTGTACTTTTGAATGGCTAACGGAAAATAAATGAATAGAAATGGAAATATCATACATAAATAATAATAAAGAACCTATAGTGTTCGGTAGTGGTGTTGTGTGGATTGGATTGGTAACGAGTTCTCGAATACCAACCACTAAAATTTTTATGATGAACCATTAACTTAAACAGCTTCATTCTCTTGAACGTGCCAAACTTGTTACATATTTTTTTAAGATGTCAAGTTCCAGCACTGTTAACCACGTTAATAACTTCCATCACCGTTTCTTCCACCGCCTTCTCGCGTTTGTATTACTTTGCAACCCACAGATTACTTTATACAACACAGATCATATACAACGTAAACATTGCGCCTCTCCGGCCATCACTTACTGCTGGACACGGATTATCTACAAGGTATCAGTGGTCTCGTACACCCCGGAGCGAGTTAAATGAAATTGTGGAAACAAGGCCTAGAGGCGACACAGGCGGCGAGTTTCTGAGTTTCTGGTTCGTCAGTATCACGTAGATGGCAGAACAAAGAGGGTAAGAGTGCTATTCAGCATTTGTTGAAACCATCCAGGTTTCTTCGCCATTCAGTCAAACAAGTTGCTTTGATAGACAAAATATGAAACAAATTGTTCACAATTGGTAGAAAAAGAATATCTCTAAAAGCATATTGCTCATTCTGTATTTCAGTTTCACAATGTGACATTTCCATCTGCACTTCAGTTGTACTTTATATTTTTTGGTGCACGATTTGCGGTGTACGCAGTGATGAGGATTCATAATGCGGTCTGGGTTAGGAAACCCATTAGTCTGGTATATAGTTATGAATGTTCTGGAAGGTGAATCTTCACAGCCTTTTGGATGATGAAGGTAGTATATCCGGATGGAAAACCTTTGTATCCATTCATGAGATTACGCGGTCCCGGAAGATTGCGATGTTGGATAGTAATATTTTGCATTTTTCGTGTATTATATTACTATTTATTACAAACCAAAAAAAAGTGCATTTATTAGGCACTAAATTAACGTCATTATCTCACATTACGTTTTTATCAAAGCCGAACATGTCCGATAAAATATAGTGAATAATACATTTTTAATTCGTAGGTGGCTGTGATACGGAGGTCACGCTACATAATTCTTTAAGTTATTATCAGGGAGTATGTTTTAACCACAGACCCTGTGCCACAGTCATGTATGAGCCATGCCCACTACAGACACGTTTGCTCCCCTCGCCTATTGCCACGTAGTGGACGCACGTTGCCACGGACATGCCATTTAGCAACAGCACAGTTTAATACCTATACTAGAGGATCTGTGTTTAATACCTCGCAGCCAGAGGTTAGTAAGGTACGGTCTCATACACGGATAGTACAATACAACCTGTGGAATGTGAACTGGGAAGCAAGATAGTTTTGTGTACTGGTCATGTAGTACATGTCGATAACTCAAATCAGTAGAGCAGATCATTTGTGCGTGTAGTATCGTGGACGAATTTAACATCCAGAAACGTTTATGAGCTTTAAGTTTTCGCCTGTTCTCAGAAGGTAACAGGTTTTCTGTTCGTGATATTTAAATTGTACGCCAGGTAGAAGTATTGTATGCGTACCCAGCTGTAAATACTTGAAGATAAACTTTATTAATGTAGTATCAACAGCAGGAGTGGCAGTTTTTTGTATTTTCATAAAAACTACTTTGAAATCATTGTCAAGATGAGATCTGCTCTGTTTTGGAATTTTACGCATCGCGGAATGGTAGGTGTGTACCGACGTTTTGGGACAGCCTATCTATCCCATCTGAAGGGTCAAAACTAGGTTGTTCCGAAACGTCGGTACGCATCTACCATTCCACGCTGCGAGCGCAGATTCCAGTGACATTGCGGAAGACAGAAATGAGGTATCAACATGTTTAATGCCATGGCTTAGGAGGTTAGTCACCGGCCACTTATTGAGGAGGACTGGGTTCGAACCGAGGCCAGTCCATGTGAGATTTGTGGTGGGAAAAGTGACAGACAGGTTTTTCTCTGAGTACTTTGGTTTTCTTTTCAGGATTATTCTGCCAGTTCTTCATACCCCTGTTCCACCTGACACCAATGTTGTATAGTCTGCACCAGGGAAATCATTAAATAACACATAAGAATATGTTTGAAAATATATTGTAATTTGTACGTGTGCTTTACATGCTTCAAAATTACCTTTTCTGCTCAACATCCATATAAGATTCTCTCTTTCTCTCTCTCTGTCTTAAACACACACACACACACAAACGAATATCTGTCTGACTGGGTCAAGGAATTTGTGGTGCCCCATAACTACAGAGATTTGAAAAGGAAACCATTTTGATATTGTGTCAGATCATTCATGTATCTCTGAGCTATACTGCCTGTTTGAAGGTACAAGGAGTTTAATTGAAAAAAAAAAATCCCAGGTGCACAACAAGCTTAATGCCTTTACCTTTCCATGAATAATGTATGTAATATTATTTACCAGTTGTTAGGAACTGAAACACTGGGAAACCATATTGTAATTTTATTGTGACACTTTTTATGTGATTCTTTCCTTGTGTAGGTTTCTACAGAGACGGTTCTCTGTATTAAACTGTACTGCATGCTCACAAACAAAAATGTTTGTTACACTGTGCTTTACATATCCATGATACACAGTGGATGCAACTAGTCTTTTTGAAATGATTCATTGTAACTGTACGTGTCATGATTGTATTGGCAGTGTGTGAGTCATGCAGCTCCCCTTAAACTTGCTGTGCTATATTGGCTATTTCTAGACATTAAACAGTATTTAATAATCTGTTGCCCAGGCATCAGGCATGTTTGAGAGTGAAAGGAGGCCATTTCCAACATCAATTCTAACGTGTTGTAATTTTTATATGTGTGTGTGTGTGCATATACATATTATATTAGGACTTGTGGTTGTTGAGCTTGCTGTTTGTGTGGGTTCAGTTATCAATTGGCTGTCTTGTACCATCATGTCATTCACCAGTAGGAACTTGTGAATACTTTAGTAAACCTCCTTTAGGATAACCATTTTCTGGCAGAGATATGAAATTGAGATATACCACACGTGAAACAAGAGTGTTCACCCTTACACCCACATTCAGTTCTGATTTGTGCTTCCCCTACATTCTGTAGTGCCATATTCCTAGCAGGCTAATTCCAATTTATTTTGGGTTACATTGTTTATGTTGTGTACTATACTGGTGTTGCAGTTCACCCATTTATTGCTTTGAATAGGCTCCCAAGAATGGTATTAATAATACATATTTTGTAACATGTAACTTAACATGTGATATTTGATGAATTCCTATTACCAAGCGTTTTTCTTCTCAAACTGATAAGACATCAAAAAAACATATGCGAAGCAGTTTGAAATCTTGAGCGTGGAAGGAACCTCATAGTTTCAGAAGTCATTTAGGTGACAAAGTGTTTTGCTTTGACATAAGGCTTCTAATTTATTTCAGAACTGGTGAAAAGTAGAAGAAAAAATATGGCTGCTGCTGTTTTGGAAAACCCACCAGTTACGAGTAGACCTTTGTTTGTCCCTCACCTAGAGGAACTTGTTGGAGGTATGTTCATTTCTGAAGATGGATATGAAGAGTTTTATTAAGGACATGTTTTCTGGGCTCGAGTATACACAATATTACCCGCACATCACCTCATATGGTGAACACTGATCGTAAGCAGGCCGTACACTTGAAGTTTTATCTGTGGACATGAACTGTAGGAGAAAAGTGTTTTAAAAGCTGTGTTGTTGACCACTAGCATGTAATATGCAGGCACACATTAGGCCACAGTTTTAGTATGCTGCAGACAAAACCTTGTATTAATGAACAAAATTGACAGCCTTTACCAATAGTTTTTGTTCCTAGAAGAGCCGTGTATTCACATAATAAAAGTTATTCTATTTTTTATGCTATAGTGTTATATTTTCATTAAGGAATGCATCTAAACACTATTCTAAAAGAGTTAAAATAGAGGGTCTTCCAAGTGGTCTCTTTTCATCATGTTTCCCCACCAGTATGCACCTCTCCTCTCCCCCATACGTGTCACATGCTATGCCCATCTCATTCTTTGCAATTTGATCACCTGAAAATTTGGTGTGGAGCACAGATCATAAAGCTTCTTCATAAGTAGTCTTCTTCACTCCCCTGTTACCATGTCCCTTGTAGGCCACAACATCTTCAGCACCCAGTTCTCAAACATGCTCAACCTATGTTCCTCCCTTAGTGTGAGTGACCAAGCTTACACTCATGCAAAACAGGCAAAATTACTGTTCACCAAAGAATCAGTCCAAGTCTGAGGTCTTGTGACATGTTTGGTGACATTGTAAGGTATGGTAAGCAGTTGTTAGCACCTTGCCCAAAACCCAAGCTGGGGTGCGACCCCTTGTCAGCTGTCTGCAAGTGCTTATTTATTATAAAATTAAAAAATTATAATAGGCAGATATGAAAAGTGAAATAGTAGTAGTAATCAGAAGAATACTTAAACTCAGACATTCAGTTCATTTATTGATTTTCCTTGACATGTCTGTTCCTCATCCTTCATGATCTTAAGTCCAGTCTCTATAATAACCAATCTGTAACTCTTCCTTTCTCTCTATCTTTGTCAGTTTGTGTGTCTGCCATATGCCTTCCTGTTAGTGGCTTGTTGATGGCTGTTATACTTCAACAGCTGTTTCCTCCCACTGTAGGGAAGTCCAGATGTTTATATACAATGTCAGAAATGTCATATTTTTATGTCTTGGAAAAACCCAGAACATCTGGTGATCCTAACTGAGTTTTGCAGGACATTGAAGTGAGGATCTTTAAACCCATAAAATTGGCACGAGTAGTCGGTATGTGATTGATTAATGCATTCATAACAAACGAACAGTAAAACTACCTAGATACTGAGTATGTCTTCCACAATGTGATGTTTGGGGGTCAAAATAGTGTACTGTATCATAACCAAGTCTGTGCTGCATGGTCCTTGAGAAGCAGGATTTTCAAGAAACATAACAACCATGATACATTAAAGTGTATTTCATGAACTTATGTACATGAAATATGCCTATTTTGGAAACAAACAAACAAACTTATACAAGATTATTTTGTCCTTCAGCCTATCAAAAAATATGAAAACATACCTGTAGCTTTGCATGAGTGTGAAACTGGTCTCTCACATTAAAAGAAAAACACGTACGTAGTGTGTTTAAGAGTAGGATGTTTGGGGAATATATATTTGATTTGGGCCTGAAATGGAAAAATTAATGGTAGCCTGCATAAACCAGCTTAATGAGGAGCCTCATAATTTGGACTCTGCGCTGAATAATATTAGGGTGGGCAAATTGAAGAGGGTGAGGTGCAGGTGGGGCATTTATTATGCATGGGAACTGAAGGGATGAAGATAGTTGGCAGACTGTGACATACACTGGATGAGAATATTGAAATGAAGAGTTGGGAAATACATTGCGAGAGTGTCACCTGGATGATTCTGATTATGATACTGACTGATGGCAGACTTATGAACCTGGCAGTGGAATGAAGGAAATTTTTTTTACTACCTAAGTGATGCATAGCTGCTCAAGAAGGACTTTGCATTTGGGTGTTAGCTGTGGAAAGATTGAATAATGTGGTACATTTTTAACAATGAAATGTAAATTATAAGACTTACATTTGTCTCCCAACCTTCATTTGCCATGCATTGCTTTATTGTGATGACACATATGCAGTCCAGCTGGCTGAATGTTGCATTTTTCTCTACTAATACTGTTACTGGTTGAAGTCTATTTACCATCTCTTTTTTACTAGGAGGTATAAAATTCCATATTCCCAGATGAATTAAGATTAACTGTTACTTTCTCTGACTTATTTTCTTAAGGTGCATTGGTAGCTATGATTATGTCAACTGCTTAAGTCAGTAAAGTAACTCCTGTGATTGGAAAGGATCTGTTGTGTTTATATCCTGCACTTTGACATGTAAATTTTTCTTTATTGCAGTGTTGAGTACTGGTTTATCCTCAAATTTTCAGACAGTCAAAATTGAGATTGTTGATTGTCCTGACCTTACAAAAGAGCCTTTCACTCTCGCATGCAAAGGTGAGACTTAACAGGTTGTAATTCGTTAGCATTATGGCATGAGTTTAATTTGCTTTTCATTTGTAAATAGCTTTTGTATAAGTACGTGATTTTTCAAATGCCTTTTTTGATATGTAATTTTTCTGTTGAGTATGTTACTTTTGTTCTTTTGTCTTCCAGATGTGTGTACATAATTGTACAGAGTCCATAAAGTCTAGAGTCATTAGGAAATGAATCATAATTGCTCAATGTGTTTTTTGCATATACAAAACATTTTAATGCAATATCTGAATTTAACATGAACACATTTTCCAAATACCAACACATTAGTCTTGATGCATGCTGCACAGTAGCACACTGTCCAGTGGAACCATTGTGAAACTGTTGTTCTGTGCTAGGGATCTTAGTCTCAAACAGTATGTGGGCCAAATTAACTTTGTCACTGAATATGACACCATCAGAGCTGAAGCTGTTTTTTTCTTTAGAGAAATTCATGAACCACATTACATTTCCATTAGATGATGTGGGTAATCAGCATGACAGTTTCTGCAATATCTCTACTACTTCAATTTCCAGTGATGTTCTTCTTACAGATTGTACTGGGCTAGCCATTAATGTTTCTGTGATCATCCGGGGTTTGACTTGTGCATTATACTTCCTGTCACTCTGAGACCTGTCATTTATTTTGTATGTAGATGTTTCTTATGTGCCATGTTTTTTGTCCTTTACTATTTATGTTTTTATGATGTGCTGTGTTTGTAATTGGCCATCCTGCTGTTGACTCAGCACAGTAGTAAACATGAATAGAATAAAATAGAATAGATTTGAATGGAATTTGTTGTTGTTGTTGTTGTTGTTGTTGTTGTTTTATGACAAAGTCAGTATCTCATATTGTATGGCCTAATTTGAGACACTGTTCCTACATATGCCTGGAGAACAAGAAAGCCATGTAATCCCCAGTCAAGCAGACCTGGCTGTAGGCCAAGATTTAAGCCTCAGGCCTTCCACATACAAAGCAGGAGTGCTGCCATCCAAGCTTTAGCATTATCATTGTGACTGTTTGTTACAAATAGGTTTGGGAGGCAAACCTAGGTTGGTTGATATTGGTGGACCACCTTACTTGCTTCCACTTGTTCGGAGGGAAAAACTTTATAACTTGTCAGATGTAGGGAAGCTTACAGATGTTGAACCAACTTTCCTGATAGGAGCAGGTGCTGGACCATGGCCATATGCAGGAGTAAACTGTGAGGTAATTCAAGAAATGTAGTATTTTCTGTAATCATATTTGCTTTTTTGTTAAGTAATATTCAGTGAACCAGTTTAGATAGACACAAACTCAGATACCATCTTTCTTTTACTTGTTCCTTTTTTTTCCCCTCATTAGATGATGATAAATCTTGAAGTGAAAGGGGGAGAAGTTAATAATCACACAAGAATATCAAAAGTGAACACTGTAGATGACAGCTGTGTACTGGAACGTCTTCCTGATACAGAAACACGTTGTGCCTTGCTTGCTAATATCTTCTGTAGTGAAGGAAAGCCTGGTAAAGTATGTATTATTTCACTTTAGTTTGTCTAGAAGACTGTGACATGCACCTAGGATACCTCAGTCAGAGCAATGATTAGGCTACAGGTGGATAACCATGGAATCAGAGTTCAGTTTTCACAAGGGTTCAGGGATGTCTCCACAACAGTGCCCAGACTGGCTGTGAGACCCTCCAAGTGTCCTTTGTAATAGGTAGCAGATTCTTTTCTTGTAGTAAAGTAGCTGGAAGGGTGAACCTAATTACTCATCTGCATGTGCTGAGATTAAGCACGTGGGAAGATATACCTCTACTCTTTGCTGTTACTTCTTCGCATGATGTATAAGTAAGCACTGTGACATCTTTACCTTTACTGTCCACATCTGGCAAATTGCTTATCTCCACAGTGTGGAATTTTGGTTATACTTAAATACTTTACATAGTTCAGTGGGTGTCATAGTTACCAACAAATGCAACAAGAATCTTGTATGTGTATATCGTGAATTGAGAAGGATAAATGGTCTTGATAAATTTTAAGATACTGAATGGAATAGAAGAAAACTGTGACATAATTTCTTATTCTACAATGATGTTTCTCATACCTGCTGTCTTTTCAGGCCATCCACATTTTCCAAACATCAACATAATAATGTTAAATAAAGTTGCAGAGTATCTGTTTAATGTTTGTGTCAGAGAAGTTGTTGACAGAGGTGGCACTGTAGTCTCTCTCTCTTTTCTTTCTTTCTTTCTTTCTTTCTTTCTTTCTTTCTTTCTTCTTCTTCTTCTTCTTCTCATCCTCCTCCTTCTCCTCCTCCTTCTGTCTTCAACTTGGAACCATGCCATTTGTGCTTCGTCAGGAAATAACTGACATTTTGCTTCCCTTAGGTGACATTCTGTGCTACTGATTGTTCTGGAGTATGGTTGGTTGGCTATTCTCCAAGATTAATTACAGATACTGCTGCTTTATTATAGTGACAACCACCACCACCATTAGTGCTGCCATGAGTGGTTCAAAACCAGCCTGTTCCAATTCATTCTAATACTACCATGCAATGATAAGTCACTACTATATGTACTGTAACATTCTGCATTTTATTTGTCTTTAAGGTTCTCCAAATAATCTGCAAGAAACGGACTGGAAAAGATGACTTTGTTAGCAGTATCAGAAAATCTCTTCATGAACACTATAAGGAAAAGGCTGTTGGTATGTATATTCCTATATTGATGTTGGAACTTACTGTTTACCATATGCCTATTGCAGTGGACATTAGTAAATGGTCACTGCTGTATGTAACGTACCAACATGTGTGCAGATTCCAAAGGTTTTTGCAGTGTGTTTTATTAGTAATACTTTTATTGAACATAGTCATCTTTCTTTGGTTGTAGAAATCCAGTGATTCAGAAACTGGCTTTATGCATATTGTTGTTTAAAAATAGATACTTGCTGAGTTTGGGCCAGTAAAGAAGCTATTTCCATCTTCATACAACATGGTACCTGAAGTGGCAATTGTTACATTGTGACTGGCTCCTTCAGCTGACTTGTTTATGCAGGCCTTTGGTCTCTTGACGAAACTGAGATGTTAAATACTAGTGTTTTCACCACTGTGGTATTCCCTCTGACAAGAGGGATCAGACATGTAGGGTAGTGCAGGTGTGCTGTACATTCAGTGAAGCAGGATTTTATTTTCTCATTATGAGTGCTTAGACATCTTCTATAATGAGGCAAATCAGTTAACTTCTGTCTCAGCTGACTTACCTATTACAGCGCCATGCAGGGACATGTACCACTTACATCAGTGTACCGACTTCACACAAAATTTGCCAGAGATGATTCACCAGTGCATTGGCACTGTTGTTTTGTGGTAATACATCCATGCTGTCATTAAATTGCAGTTAGTGTCATGGACCAGAATATCACTCATTTTCCTCTAACAAACTGCTGTGTCATAGTGACTGATGACTCACTTCTCCTGGCTGTGTAACCAAATACACAGTATGCAGTAATGAAGGACCAAAAATATAAAAATACATCCAGGTGAAACCAAAATATGTAATATCATACTTGGAAACTCTGGGTGTATTGATGATAGTTATAATAAATAGGCTTGTTGCCCGTATACATTACAGCAAGAATTGCCTGTCCTTTTGTTAGTGTGTTTGAAGCACAATTTACTTTGCACTCTTGCTCACTTTGAGTGAAGCTTGTTTCACCTTGCATTCTAATGAAGTCACCAACCTAGGTATAGAATCTTTGAGGAAGAAGTGTAGCTGATTGGCTTGAAAAGTCTTAACACATAATCTGACAATCACATGTGCTGTTGCATGCCAAGTCTTAACCCACTGGCATACTACTTTTTATAACACATGGCGCACCTATAAATACTAATTTTTAGGCGAAAATGGCAGTTTTGTACATTTATATTTTATTCATGCAAAATTAATTTTTATTGACTTCAATACATACCCCTGTTGTGCTGTGATGTTGGGTTGGTCTCTGAATTGCGTCTCACAGCCGGCTGTGTA
>Ga0268261_10002057_pt1 | contig 14313 bp, 5 predicted proteins | sample TergutNc150P1_FD_190353 | JGI IMG/M metagenome (GOLD analysis project Ga0268261, IMG submission 190353) | Nasutitermes corniger P1 segment gut microbial community from laboratory colony in Florida, USA - Nc150 P1 (SPAdes) (version 2) | ecosystem: Host-associated > Arthropoda: Insects > Digestive... | reverse complement strand
GGTGCTCCATATATATATATGACATTAGTAGCCTAAAGGTTAATAATTTAACCCTTATCCTGCTAACGTGGAGAAAATGGTGAGCTCCTAATAATGCCAGCAAATAGCAGATGGGATTTAATTCGGGCTTCTAAGGGTTAATAAGATAGGAACAAAATTCGAGCGAAACTTCTAACTTGCGTAGAAAAATAAACAGAGATAAAACAGACCTTTTATGTACAACAAAGGTCTCCGAATTGCCCTTCAGGTTTCGGTAATGAGTAGTGCTTCAACCGCAAACCTGCTATTGCTTTCACAACGTAAAATACATATTTTATGTGTATGTATGAGTGTGTTTGTGTGTGTGTGTGTGAGAGAGACAGAGAGAGTGAGTGTGTTTGTGTGTGTGTGTGTGTGTGAGAGAGACAGAGAGAGTGAGTGTGTTTGTGTGTGTGTGTGTGAGAGAGACAGAGACAGTGAGTGTGTTTGTGTGTGTGTGTGTGTGAGAGAGACAGAGAGAGTGAGTGTGTTTGTGTGTGTGTGTGTGTGTGTGAGAGAGACAGAGAGAGTGAGTGTGTGTGTGTGTGTGTGTGTGTGTGTGTGTGTGTGTGGTGCGCGTGCACACCACCTAATTCAAGGCTGTACATTATGGGTTCGCAGGGCCCACGCAACATTCGTCGGCAGTGAATGCGTATATAAATGTTGAATTACAAACTCTTATGGCTAGTGTATTGGCAGGTTATTCTCTTGTTTTTCAACAGACCTATGTCTGCTACATCGTGTCTCGGCTCGTTAAGCCGGTAGAAATACTTGTGCGTAAGGCGCTTCTTAATACAATACAGTCGTCTATCGTATTATTATTATTATTATGGAAGTCCTTACTTCTACTCGTATTTGGCAAGTGTCAATTTAGACCAAGTATTTTGACTACAAGCTGACGAACACTCTTCCGTGCCAGAAAGCCAATTTTGCGATAGTACCTTTAACGTTGGCTAAGATTCTTATCTTCTGTATCATTTTAATCAGTCATATTGAAGAATAATCCTTGTAATTCTGTTACACATTTTTGAAATCAATATCACTGATAGTCGAAAAGAGAAGCAGAAGATGCTAGCAATAAACATAAAAGGAACGTTATGTTTCAGACGGAATAGCAGGACCTACCTCAGGGAATATCTCGAGATAGCAGCACTGCACACTGCAGGTTGCTATTCTATTCACGTATGTACTGTAGTGTCTCGGTAACTTATCCGTAGACACTAAACTTGTTACATTTAGTACTATATTGTATTACGAGTCTCTCTAGGAATTTACAAGGACATTAATGTTTACGGGCAAAATGTGCGGCAATTGTGGCAACAAATTTCCGTTCAAAGTTGACTGAAGTTTAGTGCTGTTATTCACAAAACCATTCTACCATTCCTTGTAACATACGGAAGTCAGCTAAGAAAAGTGTATTTATAAACCAATAATCAGTCTTTCTGCTGGTAAGTTATACAAATATTTATTCTTTCTTTCTTTAAGGACGCTGATAGTGTCCATACAGCTTACAGAGCACGAGTAATAAGAACAGTGAAAAATGTACTAAAGGGATCAAGAGATACTTTCGTAGCTTAATGGCATTGAAGAAACCCACAATACAGCTTCGTTAGAAGAGTCGATGCCCGGGCCGGCATTCGAAAAGGCCATCTCCATAACACGTCAGAAACCAGAGAGTTACAGCCAAGTTGCTCAGTCACTAAATGTACAATAACCCGCAAAGCATAGGCAGTTTTTTTTTTTTTTGGGGGGGGGCCTCTGCGGCCGAACGCGGGCCATGGTTTCCTCGGTCTTGAGGGCTCTAGACCACAAACAACGACGCATCACCGTCAGTAGGCTTCCTTTGGACGAGTGATCAGCACGTCGCAGAGACCCCTAAATGACAAAACACAACACTCACAATATCCGTGCCTTCGATGGGATTCGAACCCACAATCTCAGCAAGCGAAGAGCCGCACACCTTACGCCTTAGACCGCGCGGCCATGGGATCGACTGGCAAGAATATTAGATACTGTAACGGAGAGCAGCAGCGCCTAGCAATATAGCGTTGTCTGGAAGACTGTGGAAGTGTCGAGAAACGAGACAGCGCTATATAAGACCAGCGTATGGTGAAAGTCTCCCCTCAGTTACCCTGACTGATGTTTTTCCGTGACTTCTCCTCAGCTGTACGGCAAATGCCAGGGTATATGATACAAAGTCGGGGCAAGGCCCGCATTCCCCTCCTCCAGGTGCGGCGGCTTCACCTAAACGCCTGACAAAGTCGCATTTGCGACTGAGCCAGTCTGGGCTCAGAACCCAGACAACCAACCAACCAAAGTTTATCCCTCCCATAACTAGTTTTGTGCCACATAAGCACTAGTCTCTAACAAAATCAGTAAAGGCCCTCAGCCTGACTTTAAAATCGTTAGTGTAAGCATATTACCCAGTTAGACTTAAGGTGTCTATTATAGAGCCCAGAAATGCGGTCAAACGCAGGAATGGCTAACAGACAGGGGGACGTCGACTTGCGCTTCCCGCAAGTCTACGCCCTCCATTTAACACTCTGGCTTGGATTGGCTTGGCTTGGAAGAGTCTCCTCATGGTGAATCTCCTTACGGAACCAGAGCAATAGTACAGCGGATAGCGAGGGATTCACCTCACGACGAAATAGCGAGCGTTCAGCGGATAGAGAGGGATTCTACTGCTCACAAACGAGACAGCGTGGGGCGTAGCGCAGTGTGAATGATAACGGCAGAGTGAAGGTGGATCGCGAGTGTTCATCGGAACTTCATAGTGCGGTGTGAGTGAAGTACTGAGTTCGAGACCGGCGTCAGGGCCAGGAGCCCAGAGAACTGGATGTAGGAGAAGAGAATTATCTGTCAAGAGTGATACTTGAGATTCTGCTGCAGTGTTCTGTATTCATTACCGCTTTAATTATTGTATCTGTAGTGTAAATAAACATTGTTATTTGTTAGACCCAGGGCATTTCTGTTACAATACGTTATATTATGGCAAATGAGTTCTAGTGACAGAAGTCCAGGCGAAGGGGTCCTCACACTTTTTCGTCGATAAATACAATTCCAAATTATTACTGGCCACAAAAATGGTCTAAGGGCAACAAACAAGAAGCATTAACAGTGAAGAATAAGGAACATGGCAGAAATATCAAAACCTACAAAGAATCAGCTGTTCCAGAGTAGGCTTCTTCGTTACTGACGTCTCGGAAAGGTGTTCATTTCCCATCTTCTAGAGTCAAAGTGTTCCGAAACGTCGGTAACAATTTATTCTTCTCGACGACCCGGAGAGGCGACGATCTAAACCCCAACGTTACAAAGGCCAGATAGCTCGCAAATCCCTACAGAATTTTGGTGTGAATGCCTGGGATAGCTGGACATATGAATGGAGGTTCTTTAAACAAATACAACTTAAAATGTTACAGCACGCTATATTGTCGGATCGGATGGCAGGCCGATTACAAGTACAATTAAAAAGACGGGAAATGGTAAACTCCCTGAGGCAGTACACACATTTTACTAACGCGTCATTTAATTTCCAACTGTCATACCATTTCACAGAGTACACGTAAATGTTAATCCATTAAGTTTAACGGAACATGGATGACCCGTCTGGCCAATAAACGACTTCGCCCATGTGAAAGTTTCGGCCTTCCAACCACCGATTTTTACGAAACTTACAAATGTTCAGCAGCGTTATGTGAGGATCCGTTTACACTGAATTTCAGACAATCGGACAAAAATGTGAAGATCAAGGATAGCAATTCGCCCACAACCCAAAGATACAGTACGACTTTCACAGAGACGATTTACACTAGAAGTACGACAAGCTGAACAATCTTTCGTAGGAAAAGATTATGCCGAATTTCGTGACCATCCAACAAACAGTTCAGTCGCTGATACTGAGCCACAGACGAAGACAAGGACGGCAACACAGTCTCCACGTACGACTTTATGTTTTTATTACTTGAAGAAGGCTTAAAATTATTGAGGATGCCAGAGTGGCCTATTTGAATATACAGTCTCGTGGTGTAATCAGCAAAACAATGACAAGTCGTAGGACAACCAATCATCTAGCCGATATTCGATGTAGGAACCTTCCGACAAGGAAGCACCACTTCTTCATCCTCACTAAAAAAATTACAGAACCGGATCTCACTGATACAGGAAATAAACTGTGTTGTCTGCCTTTCAATAATACACTATGATCCAGCTGTAAGTTTCTTTTTAGGGAGGTTATGAACATTTTTCTGACAAACAAATACGACCAACTAAAATATTATGTTTTTTAAATACATGTCTAAAAACTACTTGTAAGATCCAGGCGTAGAAAAAAGAATAATATTAAAAAGGGTCTTAAAGGAATCCAATGGGAAGTTATGGATTGAATTCATGTGGCTCAGGATAGGAACAAATGGCGGGTTGTTGCGAATACGGGAATGAGCCTTCAGTGCCCATGATATGTGGAGAAATTCTTGACTAGCTAAGAAAAGGGTCGCTTTCAACACGGACTTTCTCCATGAAATTAATCAGTTAGTTAGCTAGTTAGTTGCAGCCGGAACACCTCAACTGGTATAGTGACTAGGCTACAGACTGGACGGTCCACTCTCCGTCTCCCGGCAGAGGCAAAAATTTTTTCTTTTCTCCCAAATTTCCAGCCATCTCCAGCCACGTATTTAATGGGCAACTGGGTTCTTTCCAGTGAGTAACGCGGTCGGGGCGTGAAGGTGGCCACCCACTTCCATCTAGAACCGAAGCTAAGAAGGAGTGGCGCTATAATTCTACTTCCCCTATACGCCTTAGTGGCATGGACAGGGACTATTTTTACCCACAAGTGAGTTATTTAGTTAACTGCACAACTGTAATATCTCGTATTTTTCCCTAGTGGTTCCCTCATGCTACGTTCTGGGCTCTCGGATACTAGCACTTTGTACGCCCCTATTGCTCTGGATCCTCTTGTTAAGCGCGTCTCTGGTAGCAGCACGAACACTGCACTGCTTCATTTTGACCTGTTTACCTTACTGTGCACACTACTCCTGTATTCCTCCTGCTTACTGATTCAGAAGCGAGCAGTCAAAGTAAAGCAAAATTCAGCCGTGTCTTAGCTTTACTAGCCAAACAGTTATACAGTTACCAGCACTGAATACATCTGTGAAAGTTACAGTAGTTCGTCACGTACCGGAAGAGAATCAGGCAGAAAAGCCACACGATATCTGGAGAAAGGTTAATAAAATCTGCCACAGACAACAATAAGCAGCCAATTTAAAAATCATAGTTACTAATGAGTCAAATATACACTACAACATATTTAAATTCCCCGGGAAAAATACCTTTCTCTTCTCGTTCGGCTTTATGTTCTATATCACTATTTGTACTAAAAAGGGTACTACCGCGTTCTCGGTCCCTTTAACGACACTTCTCCAAAAATTAAGCCTAGGGTACGGTACTTAAACAAGAGGGAGTAAACAACAGGAGGTGTGAGAAATAGTAAAATAAAGAGAGAGCAAACAGCGTCTAATATAAGGACGTTGTCATAACACCGACAGGAGGAAGCTTTAGTACTCGGAGAAAAACATGTTCTAGTCTACGTTTTCCACTGCAAATCCCACACGGAATGGCCTTGGATCGAACCAGGGCCACGGTTTTGGAAGGCCAATGACTAACCGCCTGAGCCATGGCACGAACCCATAAGAGCGGTTCATAATTTTGAACTCTTCGTCCGATATTATTTGGCTGATCCGATCTATGCGAATGAAACCGGGTGACTTTTAAAACACATGATGAAAATTATAACTGATGTCTGCCTTGCGAGAGGTTCAAAGCCTTTTCCAAAGCCAGTTCTCCGCAGAAGGCGATCTAGTGGTTCCTCTTTCAGTTTCCAGTATCCTCTCGTTTCCTCAAGGTCATCCAGCAGCTGCAAACGTCTTCTTCCTCGTCTTCCCGTCACTTCTATCCTCCCCTCTGTCTTTCCTTCAATAACGTGTTGTAGAAAACAGTTCCTAAGCAAGATGTGACCAATCCAGTTAGCCTTCCTTCTTTTTATTGTCTGCAGGATATCCCTCTCCTCCTTGACTCTTTGTGACACTTCTTCCTTTTCACACGATCAGTTAAAATTATATTCTCCATCCTTCTCCAGCACCACATTTCGAAACTTTCCATTTATTTTTGATCTTCTTTCCGAAGTGTCCAGGTTTCAGCACATTTACAATGCTGCACTCCAAATGTGGCACTCTACTAGTTTCTTCCTCAAATTTAAGTCCAATTTTCTGGTGAAAAAATCTTTTTCTTGTTGAAGGCTGCTTGTGTCATGGCACCAAGTGCCTACAACATTTTGGAGAGAAACTTTAAGAGAAGAAAATTTTCGAAGATCGTATGCGTAAATGGCAGTACGATATTAAAAGGAACAGTCTCAGATGTTGTGCATGTGGCTCAACGTAAGGCGCAATGACCGGCTGTTTTTTAAGAACGCGGTAATGAAACCTTGTAATTCATAGAAGCAGAAGACATCCGTGAGCAGCTAGCCAAATGTTAGTTCCTCAAGCAAAACTCGCTTCAAGAAGTTAGTGTGTGGACATATACAAACAGGTTGACCGGTAACAGTTCCTTTCGGTTTTGCATTTTACGAAACGGACCGCTGTCGGCTACAGGCAGAAAATCATTCGTACTCTTATTATGGTAGGCTGTCTCACTCAGTACGGTATATAATGTAACCGCCTTTGAATCTGGAATTCCACGTAAGTTATATACCCGTAAAGCTATCTCATACACATCCGTTCGGCAGTATTGCACTGCCTCGTTAACATACTCAGTTTTAGCCACGAAGTTTTATACTTTAACCTTCCATGCAGGAACCGCTGAATCTTAAGACCGATGTCATTCACATATACATTTTTGGTTACAATAAAGGCTCAAATGTGGCTCACGAAATGACGACAAACGTTTGGGAAGACACTGTTTTTCAGTTCGTCTGTTGTCACAATGACGGAATGAGACACGTGGTAATTTTCCTTCGCAAAGACTCGGTAAATAACATATCTTGTGGTCCTAATTACTTAGACTACAGCAGTATATTATACACACTTCACTCTAAAGCGTTGGTACACCTGACCACATCGTATTTGGTTCCCACATCCAATTTCTCAGCCCATTGCAACAGATATATTACCTTCAAGTTTCTCGGAATACAAAAGTACGCTTACAGGTAAGGGAAATTCACTAGTTTATTAAACCTCAGAAGTAAAACAAAAACGAAATTGTTTGTGTAAGTTTACTCCCGACTAGAGAGCACGAAAGGTAAAGTGTATACAAATTAAACTGAAAATGGTCGGGCCCGGTTCTGGTTTCAAGTTTTGTTGCTATATTTTATTGTATGCTTCCTTCAGTCCCAATTCCCTTGTATTCGCTTTTTAAACAGATTTAACACGTCTTATTTCTAGTTTGCAGTGCACAAAATTTTGTTCCCGCAAAACACAAAATACTCACGTTAGCTCCAAAGATGTCAACTCACCGCCAAGCCTGGCGTCTCTTGCCATAGCAGGCAACATCCCATTCAAATATGTCCTCACCTGGAAAAAAAGGTAGAAGAATTTAATAACCTTAAAGAGTATTTTTACCAGGATTAACTCAGTATAGTTTCTAAGCTACGGGCTGGACGATCCAGGGTTTATTCCTGCCACAAGCAAGCGATTATTCGTCTCTTAAACGTGTCCATACCGGTTCTATTGACCCCATACCCTCCTACTCAAAACGAACTGCGATCGTTTCCCCCTAGAATAAAGTGGCTAGGGCGTGAGGCTGGCCACTCATATCGATCTAATGCCGAGGTCAAAAATAAGTGGAGCTACACTTCCACTTTTATGTCGTGCAACATAACAACGTTTCCTTTACTATGCCTCGTATTTGGTATGTCGCTGGTTCAGAACTCGATCAGAATCTACCATCCTCGGCGAGATATATCGGTTTTCTTTATGTCAGGGAAAATGCTTGTACAGTGCTGCGAAGCAAGTCGCGTTAATAATTAACTGAATGTAGCAGGGACGTCAACTAGCTTCAGGTTCGTCTGACATACTTGTCCCTGCTGTAGCTGACGATCCATGGTTCGAGCCCAGATCAGAATATGCTCGGCGGGTAGATAGGTACAGTTATACTTGGATGAATTACTTATAATTTATTACAACTTCGAGTAAAAGGATGCTGGTCTGTGTAGTATACTGGCCACCGGGATTGAGGTTTATTGCCCATGATGGGGGTAAGGAAATCAAGGCTGTTGACACATCGCGAGTAAAGGCGTTCTTGTTACTTTTATGGTAGTATTTTGTCGCGAAGAAGGATTGGGTCTACATTCATCTAAGGGTTAGTGACCGTATATCCACTCTGATCCCCTGCAAATAAAGATATACCCTACAACTTTTGTCCATGGCAGTAAATTGAGAATACACTGTTTTACGAGTCAACAAGGCAGGTGGTCCTGAAGCTAGCCCAAGCTGCGTTCGCGGGGACAATTCTTTGCAGGGCTTTGTGTGCGCCAGGCAAGTTAAGTAACACTGTGGCATTAATAAAGAGGCGGTATTGATAAGATATTCAGTGCCGTACATAAATGGTTCCAATTTTTTTTAGCAGAAAAAACATTGTATGAAGAACAACGAAGTAAGCGGGGTTAATAGATGCACTGTCACTCTCAGGCCATTACTGTTCGGTAGACCTACACTTACGTCTGCTGACGTCACCACATGCAGTATTCCCGTGGGTGGAGGTGATGTTCTCCGACTAAGACATTTGGCCGCTTATACCGCAAAGGAAATGAACTGCCTAAATTACGTCACGATGGTTTGTTTCACATTTTTGGTCCCTTTAGAAAACTGCGAAAAGCGACTATTAGCTTCGTCATGTCTGTCCGTCCGTCCGTCCGTCCGCCCGCGTGGAACAACTCGGCTCCCACTGAATGATTTTCATTAAATTTGGTATTTGAGTATTTTTCGGAAATCCGTCGCTCAAATTCAAGTTTCATTAAAACCTGACACGAATAATGCGCACTTTACATGAAGACCAGTAGGCATTTATGACGGCATCGCGCTGAATTCTTCTTAGAATGAAAAATGTTTCAGACAAGAGTTATACGGAAAATCAAAACACACATTTTATGTTCAGTAACTTTTTCCCGAAAATCGTGCCGTTTGTGATTTAAAGAAGGCAAATGTGGTACAGCCAGATAAGCCATAAATGACAATATACGTAACACGCAGCACACGATTTTCATGCGGGATACCTAAGGCTACAAACAAACGTTCAGAATATGCAATACTTACTGCTTTTCTACGGCAACAATGGTTAAGCGAACGCGCCTTATTATTACGTTACGCGTAAACCGCCTGTCATATTTGATGAACCAAGTACACACATTTATTGCAGAGACATGTCTAATGCTATGCACGAAGTGTTACAGTGACCTTAGCAGTCCAGTGTTTGCAGTCAACTCACCTGCCACTGATTCCCGACATATCACAGTCAAGCCAATCAGTGTTTCAGGTTGCAGTGACAACTGCTCCGCGCAATCGGCATGCGACTTGATCAACACGGCTCGGTGTGCCGTCAAACACTACGCCCGAAAGCTTCGCCCTAATTATCGCGGTCGTTACCAGCATTACACGGACTAGCAACAAAGAAAGCCACTGGGCACTGCCAGTGATATTACATCAGATGTAAATGAACATGTGATGTGGCCAGTAGTGATTTGTTAGGGAAGGTTTTCGATTTGTCCAGATCTATAACAATATCGCTGACGTGCCGAATAATTTGTACAATACAACACGTGACTTTCACCGTATGCTTCTTGTTTTACATGAATGTGGGATTTCGTGGAGCACTTCCAGGCAACAAAGAATGCCAGTGAGGACACGAAGCCGAGGGGAAATACGTGGATACAAGAAACGTGAAATAACTTCAGGGCGGAAGAAATTAGATTCTGGGGTATTTCGCAATTCGTAGCGGTTATAAATATTGATAAGGCTTCCACGTAAAATTATAATGGGATGCTAGACGGCGAATGCAATTTCCTCAAATGCCTGAGCATTAAACACTGTTACCAAATAGTAAAAAGACGACTAAATCAACGGGAATACACTGGGTAAACAAATAGTATTTATAGAGGAAATGTAGAAAACTACTTGATCGACACAAGAGTAGATGGGATTCTAACATTGTGGGATCTGAGGGTGGGGACTGGATCTGTCTAGTCGAGGACATGGTCTGGTAGGTCGATTTTGTAAGCACGATAATGAACCTCATGGTGTGATACGAGGGTTGAATTTTCTTGAACAACAAAACGTACAATACAATCTGAAGATCACGTGAAGTGTAAATAGATAATTTAGAGTAATAATTTTCTTCACAATTGTGGTTCAACGTATCTGAAATATTGATCCACGTCAGGTAACATCAATTCACTGATAAGGCATTAGGCTAGACACCATGTGATGGCCCCCCCCAAAAAAAGACACTGCTCTGAATAGTTTTATTGATCGTAATAACGCGTCTCTGTTTGTCTGTCCGTCCGTCTGTTCGCTGACACATACTGTTACCTGTCCTGAATAAAAGATCAGAACTAATTACACATACATTAAATGCAAATGATGGCAGTTATAGTCCTGATTAATAATGTAACACAAACAATAATAATTTTGAAACATTAGGTGTGAATTTTGTATTGTACTCCTTAATGGTCCTGTCAATAATCATATGATAATAAGATGTAGCCGGTATTGTGGAACTTGTTATATCTTGGAGCACGGGCGGAATATTGTAGAATCATGTTATTCCGAAACGTCGATACCTACGTACCGCATTACATATCCCAGAAGACGTAATTGTAACGCCACTCCGTGTTTCCTTGTACTGATGGAGTCGATTTCCTTTAGCTTTTCTTTTGTATCTTTTTTCAACAGCTTTTAGTTGGCTTTTCTTTTGTACCTGTTTTTCAACAACGTTTCATTTGCTTTTCTTTGGTATCTTATTTTTCAACAGCTTTCTGTTCCCTCTTCTGATGTACCTTGTTTTCGAATATCTAGTATAATTTCTCCTGTGTTGTCTTTTCCTTATCTTTCCCCTTCTTCTTTTTCTATCTTCCTTTCCTTTCCTTCCTCCTCATTTTATCCTTATCCGCACAATTTCGCCTTCAGCGCCTCACCATTCTTCTCCCCTTTCAAATTTCTCACAGTTCAATCAACAGAATAACAAGTATTTACTTAACAAGCCTGGGTTAAGGTCATCCAATATCAATACTGGACGTTGCATTAACAGTCTGAAATGAACACAATGAATTTACATGGCACACAATGCAAGGGTGGAGTGCCTGGAAATCTACTAATGTTCCACTATCAGTGTGGCTAATTGCTGATTACCTCGTAATGATGTTGAATAAGGTTCAGTGTCTGATGCATATGTGACAACCGATGGATTACCTTGGTGGTCTAGTGGTTAGCCTATTATGTTAACTGTTCGAAGCCTGAAATTTATGTAAATAACATTTCATAGAGAATATCAGGACAGTCTTATCCCTTGGTACTATGCGGTTTCACCACTACTGCTTTGTTATACCCTCGTGCGTTCCATTTCTCCATTTCAAATTGTTAATTTAATTACTTATGATATCTAATATAGTCCTATATTTTAATATAAAATAATATACCGTGCAGAAAATTCGCATACAGTTACAGCGACACAACATACATGGTAAGATAATTTGGTAAAAACTAATCTGTTTCACATCCCAGTAAATATGCCTATACGGAACTTCTACGAGGAGAACACATAAAACTCTCATCGTTGCCCCTGTCTTCACAGTTACGGCCCTCAGTCATGTAACTATTAACCGCAAAGAAACAGAAGGTACAGAATTGCGGTGGGCTGCAATGGAAATACACGAGCACGAGTCAGTTTGAAGAAATAAACTGATTCTGAACGTCAAATAAGGGCGCAATATGCTTTCATGATCATGGCTTTTCATTTCAACAAAGGAAAATACAACTTAAACTTGGTCTCCACTTCACAGAAACTGCAATGTGTCCATTACAAATACTACGCAATTAATGCTACTTAGGATAATGGCCAAAGTTCCCGGTTTCGATGTAGGTCAATTACAGACGCCGTCAATTGCGATGTTGAAGGAATCACTACGGAACACTGAAGGGTTGATACCGACAGGGGATAACGGAAGTACTCAGGGAGAAACCTGTCCCAGTGCCAATTTGTCCACCACAAACCCCACACGGAAGGAACTGGGATTGAACAAGAACCACGGTTATGAGTGGCGCCCGACCCATCATTTCCCGTTGGCAGGGCTGAGCTATACTAGAATCTTGCGTCTGCAGATAATGTAAGATCGTTATATCAGCATGATATCAGTCAGCACTGCGCAATACTCAGCTTACCTCGTGAAGTTTCATCGCCAACTCTCGTGTAAGTGAAGAGGCAAAACTGAAAATCCCAGTGACCACGCAGTGCGATGTGCGAACGTACAAACCAACTCGTTATGCCAAAAAAAGTTGCAGTCACAACTAAACTGTTTTAATTACTTTTGTCTCGGACATGTTTCGGCTGTTACGACATTGTCAAGAAAAACTTTAAGAAACACAAAGAGGCGGCAATAAGTAACATTCACAAATACATAAGTAAGTAAATTATGTATGACTACTTAGGTTAAGATGTACACATAAACCTAAGGTGAATAATCGTAATTTATTTTCATCCATCCATATTTGATTTAAAAAACTCAGTAACTATAAATAACACCATTATTAAGTTATATGAGTAAAATGTGTTACGAGGTACTCTATATAAAATTATTATATATTTGCAGTCCCAGTGAGGAGCCATTTTCTATAAACGCTTACAATCTGCTTCAAATACTTTCATAAAATATCCGTAAGGTTTACTCCGTGCAACGGCATTTAAGTTTCCATTATGGACTGTAATTCCGAGAAGTGTATAGCTGTCCATGTTACACATTCTTTCCGAAAAAACGTAATTTTTCCGGAAACTGTAAGCATGGACCATACGCAAATGAACCATAACGGAGTGACATAATGAGTGTACATTTTAAGGACAAGAGGGCACGACACAATATAAGGACTGGTATGAGAAAAAATTTGACATCATAAGTGTACAAATCTCGGACAACAGCTTGTCAGGGCGTCTAAAACTTTTTAGGGTGGCACGTAACATACCTGGATCTCCAGTGCAAACTTTCCTTCATGCCGCCCGTCTGACACCAAGAATTCTGAGGTGTCTCGTACATTTTGGGAAAGTTATGCACCCCTGATATACATAGAGAATATAATCCCGTAACTAAAGAAACTGTACTGATTGATATTATATAAGGGAACTTCGTCGCCGAGAGATTATCGTCCGCTTACAGCGCTGAAGCAAAATCTTGACGGTCGCGAGGTGGAAAGAGCTGTGACAAGATGGCTGACAACACAGAACACGGGCTGATATCAACAGGGAATTGAGAAGCTCGTCCCACGATATGACAAATGTGTCAACTGTGGCGGGGACTATGTGAAAATATAATATAAATGCGGTACAATTAAACGTAAACTGTTTTACTGTTTTGATTACAGTTGAAAGAAAAGAACCCAAAATATACGTACCGTAAATATATTTTATGACCGGATGTCACATAATTAACTCTCTCCCTCACACAGACCTAAGTATCGATAAATAGCAAAAATGAACTTCTTAACTTTAAAACATTAAGTTCAACTTCTGTACTAATTAATCTAGAGGCCTATTCTCAAAGTTTGCCTTCCTTTTTGCCGGTCGCACATTCACTTCCCCTCTGGTACTAAAAGTTCGTAAAGATATTTCTGTATTTTATCTCAGTGAAACTTAAATGGCATCAGTAATTGCTATACACATATCAGAGTGCTTATTCAACCACAGGTCACGCGCATAGTGTAATGGTTACAACGTGTTGCACCTGCTGGGGAGCCCCACACTTCAGTCTCGTTCAAGATATCGCATTTACAGCTGCAACGGCTACTGCCACATCTGCTGTCATCTGTCATCTATCATGTTCTACAGTTCAGCGCGATATAACCAATGTGTGACTAGTAGCAATAACCAACGAGATGCAGCTTAGTAAGGGAATTTATTATTCCATCGTACATTAATAGTTCAACATGTTTCGAGCGTTATGTCGCTCATCATCAGGAACCTCAACTGTACTTGCAGCTACTGGTTTACATACGCTTGCGGAGACCGCCCGTGGTGCCATCTGAGTTCCCACTCAGATGGCACCACGGG
>Ga0268261_10002056_pt1 | contig 14317 bp, 7 predicted proteins | sample TergutNc150P1_FD_190353 | JGI IMG/M metagenome (GOLD analysis project Ga0268261, IMG submission 190353) | Nasutitermes corniger P1 segment gut microbial community from laboratory colony in Florida, USA - Nc150 P1 (SPAdes) (version 2) | ecosystem: Host-associated > Arthropoda: Insects > Digestive... | reverse complement strand
GTGTGTGTGTGTGTGTGTGAGTGTGTGTGTGTGTGTGTGTGTGTGAGTGTGGGTGAGTGAGTGAGTGAGTGGGTGCGTGTGAGTGTGAATGTGTGTGTGTGTGAGTGTGTGTGTGTGGGTGAGTGAGTGAGTGAGGGAGTGTGTGTGTGTGAGTGTGAGTGTGTGTATGTGTGGGTGAGTGAGTGTGTGTATGTGTGGGTGAGTGAGTGAGTGAGGGAGTGTCTGTGTGTGAGTGTGTGAGTGTGTGTGTGTGTGGGTGAGTGAGTTAGTGAGTGAGTGAGTGTGTGTGTGTGCGAGAGAGTGTGAATGTGTATGTGTGGGTGAGTGAGTGAGTGAGGGAGTGTGTGTGTGTGTGTTTGAGTGTGAGTGTGTGTGTGTTTGTGTGTGTGTGTGTGTGAGGCCCCATCTTAACTTCAGAATCAGCTGAACGCTTGTATGGAAACTGGCTTGAACCTTGTGCCAGTGAACGCCACCCCAACGCATTATTTTTAATTTGATTCATCCCCGAAGTTCCGCAGTTGCTCGCAACTTCACCGTCACAAAGTACACGGACTGAAATGGTGTGTGCTAATACGCATCCGAAAGATAAGGACCTATATCAAAGTAAGCTTTCTATACTTACTTACTCCATGGAGCAGAATCCTTTTTGGGAACTATCCGGTTCTCAGCTGGCCAAAAAAGTCCCCAAATTTTATGGAAACCGGAGGTTCCTTACCACACCCACAAGTGCCCGCCACCTGTCCCTATCCTGAACCTGATAAATCCAGTCCATGCCCTCATATCCAACGTCCTGAATATCCATTTTAATATTATCCTCCCATCTAGGCCTGGGTCTTCCAAGTGGTCTCTTTCTCTCAGGTTTCCCCATGAAAACCTCTCCTCTCCCCCGTGCTACATGCCCCGGCCATCTCATTCTTCTCGATTTGATCACCCGAATAATATTTGGTGCTCAGTACAGATCATTAAGCTCCTCATCATGTAGTTTTCTCCACTCACCTGTTACTTAGTCTTTCTATATAACATAAAACAAAATACGGCGAACATGTGGGAATTGCCTTTGGTTTTGGATTTTACTGAAATAACCAATGAAACACCGCAGCAAAGCGCAGCAATGTGCCATACACTTACCTATAAATAATTATGAAATATTCGTAGGTTGCCAGTTACAAACGTGGCGATGTCGCGAATTTTAGATGTCATATCCGATAATTTTAAAATAGACCAGCTCCCAACCTCCTACACGGTGTGGAAGAGGTTCAATGCGGCCGGAGCGCGAAGCCAAATACTCATCTCCATTCAATGCCGAGGATAAGAATGTGCAAAGCTACAACTTCGTTCCTCCACATGTGAAGACGTGGTGCTTGGTTAGGCACAGGCACAAACCTATCTGCATTAGCCGACACACACGACACATCGAAGACAGATAAAGAGCGGCACCATTTATTGCAACGTGTCATTCAATATTTATGTGAACACAAGACGACGCACGCCAGCCAGAACACTGCCAGCACACATGCGACAAAATGATCCATGATCTAAGTACTACCAAAATTACAGCATCGTTCCGTCTCCATCTGATGCTCATCCTTTCCGCCCCTGGGCCCCCTACTAACACCCACCCCCAGCTACAGAAACCTTTCACTGCACCACTTTCAATTATATGGTGGTGGTTGTGCTGCTGGTACAGTCTTCACCATAGAAATTATATTTTATAGCCGTGGCAGTTTTAACAAGGGAGTATTAAAGTGGTTTCATTTGGTGGGGTATTGCTGAGAGGTTTTATTATGAAGGCGAGACGGACGGAAAGACAGGAAGAGAGAGGGGGCAGGACGGTGGAAATGGCACTCTCACTATATGACATCCAATTCCAATCCTTCCCTCTCACTTTCTCCTGCACCACCAAACTACACACACTTCCTTCTGCCACCACCATCAGCAATCCAGTTGGCTACATCTCCCTTCACAGCACTCCAAAGTGCCATTAGACAACTTGAATAGTGAATATATAGCTTTTAGTTTCCCATATCCCTCATCAAGCTTTCGCAAGGGAGGGGTAAAGCAAGCCTGTTACAGAGAAGGGGAATGCTAGAGAATGCCACCAAATTTCTGCACAGTAGATAGATAAGTCGAGGCTGTGTAATGCTTTTCAGGTTTCTTGTGGGGTCAGGAGCTTTCATGATGCCGCCTATTTAAGTTCTGTAGCTCCAGAAATGTGTATTCTTATCACAATAGACGTAATCAGACTTGACTATAACGTTGTTTGGTGGCGCGTTTATGACTACAGGCACCATTCGTCATTATGCCAGACGCTAATGATATTAACGGAAGGTCAATGAGCTTGCATGGTGGCGGGTAGCCCCCTCATGACAATGCTCCTTCTGCCACCCTTTGTTGCTCTAACCTTTTATTAAATCAAGGGTTTTTATTTATGGCTTATTTAACAATGCCGTCAGGAGCTGAGTCTATAGCGAGCAGCGTGTGTTAAAGTTTAGTGAACAGTGAATTGGAACAACACAGGCAATGCACGTGTGACGTAACAATAAGTTATCTGTGTATTGTTGTGCTTCATGTCACCGTCAAAGATATAAAAATACTTACTGTTGCACAACAATGACTTTAAGGAGAATTCATATCGCCGACAACAATAAAACCTACTTAGGTCTTCACGTAAATTGTCCGAGATTTTTGTCAGATTTTAACCAAATTTGGATTTTCTCGACACATTTTCGTAGAAGTCTACAACATCAAATTATGCCAAAATCTGTGCAAGTGGGAGCCTCGTTCAGACACGTGTACAGAAGGATATAAGGGTGGACGGACGGACAGACAGAAGGCCGGCCATGATAAAGGGAATAGACACTTTTGCGCGACCGCGCAAAAGTGTCTACAAATTTGCAATGCAGCAGTAGTACCTCATCTGAGACACCACCCCACTATTTGGCTGCAGAGATAACAAGCAAGAAATATCCCAGTCAGGATAGCCGACCTCAGGGTCGAGATTATTTAGAACTAGGGCTTCACAAATCTGTGGCCTTACACTGCGGAGACCCGGGTTCGATCCCCAAAAAATCTAAGCGGAACTTGTGGTGGACAGAGTGGCACTGGGGCAGGTTTTGTTCCGAGTACTCTGATTTTCCCTTGTGAGCACCATTCCACCATGTTCCACACTCGCAGTTCATTCGTCCACCACCGATTATGCATTACATTATATTTTAATTACTACCAGCGTCGTTAAACGAATCACTTATCCTCTTCTAGACGCACGAGTGCTGCACACTGTTGAACTCAACGGGACGGAGAGAGTCGACACGGCGTAACACTCAAACAACACTTCCAGAATTATGTTATTTTAGCAAACTGGATATTGACTGTCCTACAAGAAATATCCAAACCTCGCAGATATGAAACACCTTCAAACTTTTACAGGTATTTTTTTTATTTTGTATTCTGACCAATAAATGCACAATTATTTCACAAATTATCACACTTCTGCATGTTTCGACACTATAGTGTCATCCTCAGGAAGCCCGTAATCAATACCTTGCCAAGTTACACAAGTATTTCAAATGCAGCTGTTGGTAATACAGTTCATAATTTAGATGTTTCACGTAGGCTTTATGCAAGTTCTCATATTGTAGTTGCTGAAATCTCAATATTGTAAAATCTTTAATACATAAAACCTATGTGAAACATCTTAATTGTAAATTGTATTACCAACAGTTGCATTTAAAATACTTGTGTAACTTGGCAAGGTATTGATTACAAGCTCCCTGAGAATGATACGATAGTGTCGAAACATGTAGGAGTGTGATAATTTGTGAAATAATTGTACATTTGTAGGTCAGAGTACAAAATATTAAAAGATTCACGGTACATGCAGTAAAATAATTTTACAGGTAATGTTATGATTCAACTTGTGACCTGCATTTCATTAGCTGACGAAGAAAACGAGTGCGGTATTAAACAATATAATTGTTGTTATTATTATTCATTTACTCAGAGAAAGTTAATAATAAAGTTTAAAATACAGCGAATTTATTCAACCGCAGAACAAATAACAAACGCACAGCTGCGAGGACGAAACGTAATTTTGCGATGTTTTTGCACTTAAAAATTGTAATGTTGAAAATTATGAAACAAACTGTAACATCCCGCAGGTACCGTAAAAATATTTTGTGTTCAGGTTTCTGTAAAAATTGGCAACGGTGCGAAGTTACGTGATTTTCGTCAGAACTGAACAACAGTCTTTTTAAAAGAAGATTCAGGTCTTCTGTGGGCCGGGATAGCTCAGTCGGTATAGCGACTGAGCTAGGGGCTGAACGGTCCGTGGATCGAATCCTGTTGGGGGGCCAGATATTCCGCAACCGTCCAGACCGGCCCTGGGGCCTACACAGCCTCCTATACAGTGGGTACTGGGTCTTTCTCGAGGGTAAAGCGGACGAGGCGTGGCGTTGACCACCCACCCCCATCCAGCGCCGAAGTTAAAATAAGAGTAGAGCTACACACCTGCTCCTTCTCTGGGCCTTCGTGGCCTGTCATAGGGTGAAATTTTACTTGGGTCTTCGGAGATGTTACGCCTCGTCGACTGGTAAACAGTCGCAGACGTTACGGAGAGGCGTGGTGTTGCCTTATTCTGGGGGCCGCAGTCAAGGAAGGCTGTTTAACAGCATGACGTCGCATTCCAGAAGGCTCCAGTCTGCATGAACACCGCTGTGGTAATCACATCTCGCACCAGCCTTTACTATGTTCGTGTTCGTTTTCAGTTCGCCCATCAACAGTTGGTTTCATTGGAGCAGATAAACAGAAAGGCTATATGTCCTGACGATTATCTGATTAATTGATCAGCACTGCGGAGCGCACATGTTTGTCGGAAAGAGGCAGTCAAGAAGCCGACATTTAGGGTTGAAGGAATTAAAAGGATAATTAACATGTTCAATTTTTGTAGAAGCTATCGTGGCTTCTTTCAGGGTAAAGGTCAAGCTAAAGGTAATGATCGCCCTACAGCAGGCCACGAAAGCCCAGGGGGGAAGTTGAGGTATAGCTCTACTCTTTCTTTAACATCGGCGTTAAATGCTGGTGGGTGGTCAATTACACTCTCCAGCCGCTTTACCCCCCGGGAATAACCGGGTACCCATTTAAAGGAGGTTGGGTGGGCCCCAGGGCCGGTCAGCAAAGGTGGGGGAAATCTCGCCCCCACCGGGATTTGATCCCCGGACAGTTCAGCCCGTGACAAGTCGCTTTACCGACAACACCATACCGACCCACTTCTTTCTGAGTACCCTGTAATTATCAGGGACTTTAACTTAACCGACGTTTTTCATATCTATTCGGTACAACACTACACAGTTAAAAGAAATGGAAAAATGTTCACGAATGACGATCAAGTCAGAATTTGTTAAGCTGCAAACACACTTTTGCTTCAAGGTACTGTCTGCTGTATTTAAATGGAGATCCTGAGGAAAAACACAGTAAACCTCACTGACGAAAATCTGTATTCCTGTTGAAATTCGAAAAGGATTCACCCTCAATAAAGTTATGCAGAGATTTGAGTGTTGGTTTGCAGGTTTAATTTATACAGATAATTTAACAAATGAGGCTGAATGTCCGACTTCCTGTTATCAGATAACTTAACACAGATCTGTGTACAAATGTGTCAAGGCAGACTGTGTTTTATGTCTACAAATGGACACCAAAGCTAATTCTACTAAAGTGTTAAGAATACAACAAAACGCGCTACTTGTTCTACGAAATGTGTTCTGCTCTGATGCCAAAAGGCTTACTATAATGTACCGACCGGCTACGAAATGAGTGTCCGAGAAATCGTGGTTCGATGCCTGGCCGCCCACCACGTCTCCTATTCAGTGAACGCCGGCGTCCTTTCCCACGGAGGAGCCCGGGCGTAAACCTGACCTCTCACCCCATTCAGCACCAAGGTTAAGAATGAGCCGAACTACACTTCTGCTCTCCCTTGCACGCCTTCGTGTCTCACAGCTATGGGCAACTTTACCCCTACATCATTCTAGCTTATTGAAGCGTGGAAGAACGGAAGACCAAAACAGTGTTATCGAGATCAGATCCAAAGACCTGGCGAATAAAATTAACAAGCGTAACCGCTTAGCCAACCTGCTCGCAGTATTGCGGACAGAAAAGGCCGGCGCTTTAAGGGTAGCCAATGTGACAGAAAGTACAACGGAAGTTCACAGGGAATATCTTTGGCCCAGAAAGCAGAAAACTTTGTCCCAGATTGTAGTGGCTGCAGAGATTTTCTGTATATAAATTGTTAGCCAGGAATGAGGGGTTGGTTGGTTGCCACAAGGACTGCAATTTGCGTTTTATGACTACAGACAAGACAGCAGCGTGGAGGGTCAGATAAAGATATAAACGTGGGGAATACAGCAGAGAGACGCAGAGAGCTATGGCATGTCGGATATACGATAATGATAGCCACCCGCCATTACGAATACACGGACAGTTAGACGAACCAAATGCGCTCCACTAAGCACGCAAAAAGCCCTGGCCAATTATAATTTTTGTCTTCCACAATTTCTAGCCCAGACGGTGCACAGATACAGCAAAAACAAACTTCCAGGCAGTGTGTTCAAATATTTGCACGAGAACTTTGACCGACGTTTTCGTGGTTCTTCTCAGTTGTTCCAAACATTTTGTGACTGTGCTCCCAAACAAGGCAAGACTGCCATCTCCCAAACACTGTCCAATTCATTACTCATTAACTATCCTATCTTTCGACGAAATGTATTCCAGACAACTATCAGCATCACTAAATAAGCAACAAACAAAACACAGGAAAGGTCGAACGCATAACTGTAATTTTTCTCGGAGGTATAGATTCGTGAAGGTTAAGGAACAAGATCCCTTCGAAAGGTCGGAGAGGCGATGATATCACTGATGCAGCGTCATGTTCACAGAAGAACGGCAGCCTTAGCCACATCGCTGTGATAGCCCGAAACTTACACATATTTATGAACTTGGGCTAATTCGTAGTTGTCGGTTTAAAGACGCTTCGTTCATGGAAATGGAGAGACATTATTACTGGCAGAGCTAGTGACTGCACGTTGTCATGGGGGTCACATAACCCCACAGGTGCACGCAAGATTTTCAATTACACTCCACCGCCAGTTTGTACTGTGCGATTTGGCCAGACCAACAGCAGTTAGGGGAAGGTGCGCATTGCGTAGCAAATCTCGGCAGGTCTGACACTTTTTGGTGTGTATCGCAAACCTTAAGATGCATAATGAGGAGCTTAATGATCTCTACTCCTCACCCAACATTGTTCGGACGATAAAACTGAGAATGAGATGGGCGGAGCATGTAGCGCGTATGGGGGGAGAGAGGCGTATACAAGGTTTTGGTGGGGAGAACTGAGGAAAAGAGACCACTTGGTTGACCCAGGCGTAGATGGGAGGATAATATTAAGATGGATCTTCAGGAAGTGGGATGTGGGTGTATGGACTGGATGGAGCTGGCTCAGGATAGGGACATGTGGTGGGCACTTGTGAATGAGGTAATGAACCTTCGGGTTCCATAAAATGCAAGGAATTTCTTGACTAGCTGATAACCGGTTAGCTTCTCAAGAAGGACTCTGCTCCATTGAGTAAGTAAGTAAGTAAGTAAGTAAGTAAGTAAGTAAGAAACGCAAACCTTAAGCGTATCGGGCAAAAACATGCGTTCTTTTTGTCCACTGCTTCTGTCACACATTTTTCTCCTACACCCAGTATCAGTTTGTTACGTAAGGATTAAGTTACAAACGGGCGGCCAAGCGAGCGCTTGTGAAGTTCACAGATACTGTCCGTTGGTGGTGTCCGATTTCGACCGTAAACGCGACAGGTCGACATGTTACATTTTAATTTCCCAATATAAAATTTTATAAAATTCATTTCGCGGTTATTCAGTTGTCTTAAGCGTGCTAACAGACAAAGCGGGCTCACTTATAAAACTGACATTTCTTCACCGCTCTCTGTCGAAATTAATGTAATTAGCACTGTTTGTATTACAAATGATCCATAAATAGGGGAGGGGGGCAAAGAAAAAGGTCAAATATATTTTCTGCACTCTGGAGTGAGACCTTCAGGTTAAATGGCCTACAGTGGCGTACGAAGAACTGCAGCCGGCGAAGGCACAGTAGAACCAAAAGGACCTGACAGCAGCTGACGTAATTTCGGCATCACTGATGTAATCAGAGTTTTCTTACACTTTCCAAAAATCTAGAAGCCAATTCAAAATTACAGACGCGAGAAAGCTGACATGAAGTGTGTTCAGTACTGAAAAATCCAAGTACTTTAGCCGCCAACGTAAAAAAATTTAGTATTCCCGGTGACGTGAGGCCTGGGAATTATGCGCCCCCTGATGTACATGACGTCGAGCAGTTTGGTACAGATCTGTCCGAGTGTCGCAGGACAACAGGGTTCACCTATGTAAGACGAAAGTTACTGTCAGTCTACTAGATTTTTTGGGGGGAGGGGGGGGGCTGGTGTTTTTACGAAAAATCTTCTGTGAATTTGTGGCCTGGTAGGTGACACGATCCTGCACAAAGACAAGTTACTGCCTGAATAAAAAGTTTAGGACACGGTTGGGCTCTTCTGAATTCGTGGTCTTACAGATCACATGATCCTCCCTCACAAAACACAAAGTTATTGTCTACATTTCATGGCAGAGCTCTAAGATTGAATATCTTGTGAATTGTAACCTGGCCAATCATAAGATCCTCCTGCCCAAAATACGAAGTTATTGCCTGCCCTGTAACTTCAGGATGTGGCTCTAAGACTGAATCTCTTGTGAATTTTGGACTTGGCAGGTCATAAGTTTCTTCCGCACAAGACAGAAAGTTCTTACTTAGCTGTCTACTAAGTTAAGAGGCAGACTATAGGAATGAATCTGCTTCCATCTCAGCAGCCAGGATTAACGTAAAGTGCTTCAGCTGCACACAGGACAGGATCCACTCTGCCTGCCATCTCACTCCCTCCCTCCATCCCTCTCTTCTCTCCATTTGTCTGCTGAAGACAGCAGCTCCCGTTTTATTGGCATTGCTTACCGGCCTGAAGACGAGAGCGGGTGGCTTTAATGAATAATTACGTAATTAACTGTGAAACGTGTACGATGTTATGATATTGCACAGCTCTGTGTTCCTCGTGAGTTCGCTAATAACTCAAACTGCACGGCTTTAAAATTAAACTTTACTAATGTATAAAATCTAAATTAATGGACAACGTGCAGGATGTCACACTGGTATACAATTCAGAAATTAAACCAAAAGCGGTAATAATTTATCATATTTTAATTCATTATTGTTTTCATCATTGTAGCCGTCATACCCGCCACTGTCGGATTTAAGTGACAGGCCAAAGTCCGTATTCGGAGGCACGGTTACCTTCCACAGGCCCACTCCTGTGCCACACCAAGACGACACAAATTAAGTACAATAAGTGAATTTTAAGATTGTTATAGCAGTGGCTTGGGAGATTACTATCTTCTGGGCAGTGACACTGTGCAGTTTTACGGACCTAAAATAGCAGAAAACAAAGTATCTCCGGGGAAAGTCCGTGAAGATATTGTGGACTTTGATATCAGCAGGTGATTTGTGAATCAACCGTACATCAACCCTGTTGATGGAGACACTAGTTCTCCAAAATGTCGGTTTGTAACCCAAATCTGATGCGCCTTATTGCCCGAGAAGCATTTAAGGGTTCGTGTTTAAAATGCAAATCTTAGCAGAAGGTAAGTACAAACCGTCAGTAACAACTTTGTGTAAGTTCTGTTGCTGGCTACATGTTTCGGCTTTTGGAAAAAACATCAACAGGCCATTAAACATGGGCACGTAGAAAAATTACTCAAATCAATTAAAAATATACAAGACGAAAACATAGTTAAATACAACCCAAATCTTACGTCACACATAAGAAGACAGTGATTGTTGCAGTCCGCTCAGTTTCAGTCCTCCCTGATTTCCTTTCACTTTCCTGAGCACATATGTATAGTGTATCATTGGTTTGGACGACGGTGAACAGAAAATGTAAAGGTAGAGGATTAAGCAATCCCTATACAGGCCTGGACAGGGCCTTTAGGGCTCCAGGAAGTTGAGACTTCCAGAATTTCCAGACAATCGGCACATGCAGGTGGTAAGGTTGTTAGCCCTAAGCAACCGGCCGCCTTTACCCCACACGAGATAGAACAGAAAATGCAGCCAACAGAATTAATGTATAACGACTTGACATAACATAGTAACATTGTCTAATGTGGGCAACAGCGGACCGAAGGGAAGTTGATCACATAAAGTTCATAACTGTGGAAATGTGTACGAACAAACATGCGACGTTAATTCACTGCTAACTCCGTAAACCGTGGATACATTCGTGTCCTTTATAGCAAAAATATACACACATACAGTCAGTTCTGCTATCATGCGTATTTCGTGACACGAATTGGCTATAACTTTATTTGATGTACAGGTGAACGCTGATTGTGTAACGCGTGTGGGCAGTTTCAGCGACCGGTGCTGCGATGTCAGGTTGGATGAGGGACCAAATGTTTCTATTCTGACCATAACTTTATTAGGCGCTTTTCAACAATGCGAGTTCTCAGAAAAACCAGCTACCGCGTTATAGCAGAACTCTCTGTAATACATCAGTATTGTTTCATTCTGGAGAGAGCGCACTGCAAACCTGTTACAGGAACCAGCTTGTAAATGTTGTTGGAAAATGTGTCACTGTTTATTGTGGGGGTCAATCGAAACCCACACACATTCTCTGTGTGCGTTGTTCTTAACGTTAAACCAATTGGTGCAAATAGTTACCACTTTGCTTGCAGGGGTGTGATTTGGTGACAGTTTCCCGACCGTCTAAAATCAGCAGTACAAATTTATTCCCTCGTTTAGATTTGCCAGCGTACTTGCTTCACAGCTATGGTTCTGGAGGTGACGTAATAGTGATTATGATAAAACCGCACATGTAGTAACAGACCGTGTCTATGTCTGTATGTGGGTTTGATATAATCCACCAGCTCATACTAATGTCATTTCACAACGCGGCTTTCCCAAATTAGGATATCATCCCCTAGGCCCGTATAAAGCAACTAAAACACACACACACATAAAGACAGACACAGATGAAGAGCAAGAGGGGAGGTTGCGTTTTAGGCTCGCGAAAACCACTTCGGTGAAATTGCTTGCCTGCAGATGTCATGACTGGGTAATGAGCACCCCTCTCTTTCCTACCCCCTGTACCTCCACAAACCACCCCTTCTATTCTGCCTTTAATTTACCCCCTTCCTTCCCTCTTTCACCCATTAAATCTCCGGACTAAAGCTTAATACAAAATGCATTGTTGTTCTTCCATTATGTAAATGAAAACTGAAACCAACAATCCTCTCCTTTCCCATCCTTTTAGATTCATCCCCTTCTCAATTATTCTACATGTACAGGGAGTGTCACAACATCACATCATCAGTTTCTACACAGGTGTTACTGAAACGATTTTTTCCCCCCAACAGCAATTCTCTCCAGTGCCACTGTAAACGTTTCCAGCTGTGCGGTGTACCAAGCGTCTCTCGCTCCCTGCACTACACAGTTCTGCCACCTTCACGGAAAATTATGTTGTACTTTCTCCTTGGGTTAACCGCCGAGATGGTAATGATGACAGTGATGGATGATATTGTGAAAATGAACCGAGATTTTTATACGAAATATAGGAAAAAATCACCTATTAGCTTTGACGTGTCTGTCCGTTCGTCCATATGCCGACAAGCCTGTACCAACCACGATCTCAGGGAAATAATTTCTAAACTGGAGTTTTTTAATAGAACTGTCTCCCTTGACTGCTTGCCCTTCAAGGCTGTGAGCCAGTACTTCTCTATCCTGGGTAGAAACGTATCCGTGTTTGCAGTTAGGGTGGAGGGTTCGAAAAAAATGTTAAACTATTTCGTTACAAGATTCAAAATAGAGCGTCGATGTGGACGTAAACATTTGCCTGTTCGTCTGTTTATGCACAAACAATTATTCAGCAACACAATTCTAAATTACTAGTAAAATGTCAGCCGAAAATTCAATGGGAAAAATCTTATAGGTGAAAGCATGGACACGTCGAAATTGGCTGAAGTTTAACGCCATCTGTCAAGCACTGACACTTAACTACAGCCTCTGTACTTAAATAAATATACATAATTATATCAAATCAATCGGTTCACTTTTCCCCATTAACGATAAATCAGTTCACAGACATACATTTTGTCACAAAAATGTTGGACTAACCCCCCACCCCTCTCTCTCTCTCTCTCTACAGATTACGGTTTGTTGAACTACCATTTGCTGTAACACTGAAAAACACTACAATTTGCGCACAGTGTAACTGCGGGTTTCTTAACAATCTCAGTATAAATAAGTCTTCATTAAACAAGAATCAGAGGTTGATCTTCGCAGTGGAGTGAGTGGTAGTGTAGTGTTACAGTGGTAGTGTAGTGTTACAGTGGTAGTGTAGTGTTACAGTGGTAGTGTAGTGTTACAGTGGTAGTGTAGTGTTACAGTGGTAGTGTTTCCTGTAACGTAAACACAGAATTTTTAAATATTGTTTAAATTATATTCACGTTCAAATTACCATGATTAAAATTGTTAATTTTTTCGCCCATGTTTGTTTGGGTGCTTTCAAATACGAAATGCATATCGACAGACAGACAGACAACTTCTTTATCATAACGCAATTGTGTTTAAAATTAATTCAAATGGAAAAACAAAATAGCAAATAGAGCGAACAGAAGTATAAAAATGTGGTCCAGAATTTGTATAGCGAGCAGAAGGGAACGTTTAAAGAAGCCGAAAGTATGCAATATTTTGGTCTTCATTTCAATACTTACGAATTAAATGCTCATGCCGAAAACAATATAATAAACAGACATCACGCGTCTGACCTTCTATGAAGTGCGGCTACGCCGATTCGGAATTTTGTCCCATAAAATTCGGTCTTGTCTCCCCGAGCTTCTTACATTATTTGCCAGTTACTGTCTTCTGTGTCGTGATACCCTACAAATGTACCGAAATTTCGGATGAACCTGCTGCCACCATCTTCAGAGTTTAATCATTTCTTCCATCCAGGTGAGGCAGGCAACAATTTTTTACGAAATGTTGGTACGTAACTACCAGCCGCCATGATGTCACATCCCGCAAACAGTAATCATCATCATCAACATCATCCTCATCATCATCATCATCATCACCGGCGTGAAAACTTCAAATTCAGCATCCTCAGCCATCAACACAATTTTGAAAAATAACACACCTAGCAGGAGTGGAGGTATCGCTTCATTCATTCGTAACATCGGCATTAGATGGATTGAGTGGTCAGCTTCAAGCCCGGGCCGATTTGACCCTGGAGAAGGGCTCCCGGTGCCAAATAGGACGACACTGAGTGGGCCCCAAAGACAGTCTAAGCCTGCACAGAATAAACATATCCCTTGTCCACCCTCAACTCAGTCGCTAAACCAACTACACTATTCCAGCTTCTATTTCAATGCGTGTAGCAAAATTTGGGACTTCAGCCATGTCGGTCAATGATGAATGGCGACATACAGCGCTTGAAGACAAGAAGAGAGGCAAAGTGCGTATAATGTAACACTGAAGGGTGTTCGTGCAACCATTGTTTCAGTGTAAAAGCAATACGCATTACATATTCTGACTATGCGTTTGAAGCCTTAGGTATGCAGCATGCAATGCGCATGACTCGTATTTTCATCTAAGGCTTGCCCGGCTCTAAAATATTTTATCCACATCATCTCATAAAAGGCACGTTTTTCAGGAGAAAAAAGTTACTGAACATGAAATGTGTGTTTCGGTTTCCTATACAAATTTTGTCTCAGACATTTCTCATTCTAAGAAGAAATGAGCGAGATGTGATAAAAAATGTGTATCGGTCTTCATGTACAGTACCGCCGTCATTATTGTCACAGTTTAATGAAACTTGAATTTTTTCGACAAATTTTTGAAAAACTCAAATATCAAATTTCGTAAAAATCCGACTATTGGTAGCCGAGATGCTCCATGCGGACGGACGGACGAACAAGACGATGTTAAGTTGCTTTTCGCAATTCTGCAAACACGCCTAAAAATCAGCCTCATGTTTATTTTGTTAGCAATAAGCCAAGTACATATTTCCGCCCACCGCAGTATGTATTACTGCTGAAGCAGCCAGCTGCTGTATGTCCTCGGATCGTTATTATGGTTGGCTTAGCTCTGTGTGGAATGGAAATCCTTACACACGGCGTAGCGGAATGGAGGTAAATATGGCATAACGTTACGTCCCCCCCCCCCCCCCCCCCC
>Ga0268261_10002055_pt1 | contig 14318 bp, 11 predicted proteins | sample TergutNc150P1_FD_190353 | JGI IMG/M metagenome (GOLD analysis project Ga0268261, IMG submission 190353) | Nasutitermes corniger P1 segment gut microbial community from laboratory colony in Florida, USA - Nc150 P1 (SPAdes) (version 2) | ecosystem: Host-associated > Arthropoda: Insects >... | reverse complement strand
GGGGGGGGGGGGTTAGTGAAACCTCTAATATCTTCTTTTCAGGACATCTGATGATCCAGTCACCATTCCGAACAAATAGACGCCTGATGCGTCACCGTGGCCGAGTGAGAACGAAATTGAATCGAACATACTCATTCGGAACACAGCTGTTTGCAGAAATGAATGATTTAAGTCAACAATGAAACGTTCCATTGTTGTAAATAAACGTTAAAATAACAGTCACTTATATTAAATGTTAGTTAATGCTTCATTCATTGAGGCGATAAATCAAAAGTTTGTTGAATGAATAAACAATGACGTGTTTAATGGAGCGCTGTAATAGAGTGATAAGACAAATCTGGTTGGAACGCAGTCTAAAAACAAGTATTTTTTTCCAACATGAGAGGATAGGTATGGCCGGAAAACTGATGTCCGTATGTCCGATATACAGTGCGAGTTTTTAGGTTTTATCGGCCGTGTAGCTGTTGTCTCCTTTCTTCTGGGTTGTGAAGCCGTGCCACTGGCTAGTTTTTTCCGAAACTGCGGCACCACCTACTGGTCTCACTTTCAAGGTTCGAAATCTTGATATTTGATTCTTTAACGTTATCCCATGCACTTGGTCTCCCGCCAAGATGAATCCCTTTATTTGAAGAATGTGGATATGATACATTGTTGCTTGACGAGAACTGTGGTGTGATGATATACATGGAACTATAGTGTACTGGTTGTTAATAAGGCAAAAGAGAGTAAACTGCTCCAGCACCACTTTCTTCGCAAATCTCATGAGAAGACTCTGACAGTTGAACACGAAATTTCGCAGTATGAATTCAGCATCTGACTGCACATCCTCTGTGTAAACCGTTAATTATTAATATGTCTTAGATATTCACATTTTTTTCTACTGTTTATGTATTTCTGTGGCTCTGTAGACCAGTGGAGACCAGGGCCTCCTGTTCTTTGGCTTTTGTAGGCCAATTCGGCTAAACTCCTTTTATGGGTGCGCCGCAAACACCGTGTTTACACAGGGGAATACAAAAGAAATAACAGTTTAGGTATACACATTCTGTGGCACTGTGACCCAGTGTTGCGTGTTGCATCATTAAAGTACAACGCCGGACTCAGTACAGCGGCCAGTGTGATTAGTGATAATAGTGAAAACAAATGGCAGTAAGGACGATAACAAGCAGCTAGACAGGCTAATCACATACAGCACGTGCCGCAATAAATGGTCAGTTGGTTGATATTCGGCTAAATCTGAATGCATTTGTTAAAAGCCAAACACGGTCTCATTTAGCTTGACTGTCCCTCTAATTAGAGTTGTGATGGATACAACAAATATTACCTATTTTTATTAGTCCATAGTGGGATTTATGTGCAGATACGTCATAGTGTATGTCTGTGAACTCATTAATTCAGAAGGCTGGAAAAATTAGAGTATAAGGGTTAACCGTAATATATATTTGTTACCACATATCATGAGGATGTTCAAAATGATGGACATGAGAAGGGTGGAGAATGTACCACCAATCGGAGAAAAGAAAGAGGCATAAATGCTTTATTTTGAGATGTAATGGTATGTCACTGGATCAGTGGTTCTCGGCGTTTTGAACGATCACAGTGCGTCCTACAAGAGTCAGGTAGCCCAAGAAGACCGCATGACACTTGAAGGTGAAGTAATCACCATCGTTCGAAACGCCGGGAACCATTCACCCAACGACACGTCACATACCAAAGACCTGAAGTTTCAGCGAAGCGGCTGTGAGAACCTGTAAACTCTCATTCAAAGTTTAGTTGAAATAAATTAAGAGAAAAGGCAATTCAGAAAACTGAGGGGGAGTTTGAGGATGATATTAAAGTGGATCTCCAGGAATAGCGTGGGAGCATGTGAGTTGATTAGTATAGCTGAAGAAGGGTAAGGTGAACACATAACGAAAATGCGAATGCTTAGAAGGGGGAGGGAGTGGATTGTGGAGGAGCTGAAGTGCTGTTAGCTTGTCAAGCGCGACTGTGGTTAATTGCTATAATTAGCCACAGAATTAAAAAATGATCAGCGCAGTTTTTAGTGGCCACGTGGTAGGAAATTTCGCAAACACGTAACTAAAGGGGAAAAGTTTTAAAATTGGATCCCTTTTGTTTACACAGAAAGTATATGTTTTATGTTTTATTTTCTTGGTGACACCGCAAGTTGGTAATTTCGACAAATTGTAATGTACCATCGAGGACAGGAAGACGAAATTAAGATGCTAATATCCATCCATCCATCCATCCATCCCTCCGTCCGTCCGTCGGTCTGTCTGTCTCTGTCTCTGTGTATCTGTCTCTGTCTATCCGTCTCTGTCTCTGTCTGTCTGTCCTTCCATCCGTCCATCCATCCATCCATCCATCCATCCATCCTTACATGCAACTACAGGAAGTGGAATCCTTCTGGAAAATCTAGTTGTTTATGAACCAGTCAAGTAATTCGCAGCGTTTCATGTAACCCAAAGGTTCATGACAATATTCAAAAGAACCTGCCAATTGTCCCTGTCCTGAGCCATTAAAATGAAGTTTGCACAACCCCATTTGTTTAAGATCTTTAATATATCCATCACTTTGGTACATAGGTCTTCCATGTGGTCTCCTTCCTTCAGGTTTTTCCAACTAAACGTTTTATTATGCATTTTTCCTCTTCCTAGCACGTTCCCCGAGCCCCCGTGCCCCTTTTGCGTGTCTCATGCCCTGTGACTTGTAATTATTAATTATAGCACTGCGAAGTGATCAGGCAGTTATTTGTCATAACCTCGAGTAGAACAAAAACTAAGTGAGTAATGAGGAAGAAAATTACACCCAATCGAACTTATATGCAGGCCTTCTCTCTACATTCAGTTTTGGTTTTATGTGGGCTTCAAACAAATGTGGAAGTTCAGTGGGGTCTTTTTAGATTCGATTTAAATCCTCTCATAAAACGTTAAAAACACCAAAGTGTAAGATATTTTAGCTTAATTAACTATATCCTTATTTGAGAGCCGACATAGCCCAGTCACTTTAGTAACTTCACATCGGAGGAATCATTGTTCCACTGCCGGCAGAAGTATAGGTGATGTTCTGTTTTTTGGAAAGTCCGGACCGACCCTGAAGTCCATCCAGTTTCTTGTTCCATAGGTACCGTGGTCTTTTTCCACGGTGGTAAATTTGCCGGAACTTGAGGCTGACCACCATTTCACATCTAGCGCAAAGATTAAGAATGAGGGGAGTTACACGTTCCCTTCATCACATGACGTCATGGCATGTACAGAGATTTAGTTAAAAGGCGCTTTCATTATTGTATCGAATTTTTGTAGCAACGGTACACAAGGAGGGGTTTTTGTGTTCGTCTCTAGACCTATACAGTAGACAATAGACAACAGTACGTCACGTACAGATGGTTAAGCAATCACCGTATTTGTAGCCAATAACGTATTTTCCTATTTTTGGCACATAATAATTACTGAAAACTAAAGCAAAGTGTCATTTTCAAAGTGTTGAGGCTTCGTTTTGTTTTAACGCTAAACATTAACAATAAGACTTTTTAAAATAAAAACCGAAGTTATTTTCTGTAAATAGCTGATACATTCATATAAAAAATTACATTTGTTCAGTTTGCTCTTATTCCCTTCGACACAGTCATCACAAATCTCTTATTCAATATGAACTGCTAAAGATTTAGGATGGAGTAGAATGGATATGGCGTAATATCTGAACACCCTCTCTTCTCTGTCCTACAGTCAGTCGCTTTACCGTTGGTCCTACTTTTTCTGTCTCTTTTCTTTCTTTTTATTTCATGCACTTACGCACAGTTATTGCAATAGTGTGTATATCGCACAATAGTTAAATTTCCCACCAACTTCGAAGTGAATTATATTTCAGAAGACTTCCAAGGAAGTCTTAAGGTTCTTTCATAAATGGTACGTATTTTGTCTCGTTCGTCTTTCTTCACTTGGAAGTTGATGGGAAATTCTTGTAGTCATGTGTTCATGATTGTAATGTAATTGCTACACATGCACACCGAGTTTTTACTGTGTGAATGCTGTTAACACATGGACACTCTGAATTTAGATGGATGTAGTAGTACTGTACCAGACGAAATATGTTAGTTCGGTTGCTTCGTATACAGGAATATTAAAATGTATTTGTAACATAGTTTGATATAATTAAAAATTTTCTGTCATTAATCCCTCTAAATATCCAGCTCGCCCTATCGAATATCCGACCCAATTCAGAAGCTAATATTTCAGCAGCTCGCCGCTTATTCAAGTCGCGAGCCAGATGAATCCACTCAGCATCTTCCCTCCTTGTTCCATTAAGAACCGTTTTAATATTGCCATTCCATTTACGTCTTGTTCTTACAAATGGTCCCTTTCCATAAGACTGTCCCACCTAAACCCTATGTGTATTCGCTTCCACGTGCCCCTCCCATCTCATCATTCTTCAGTTCTTTAACTATAAATATTTAGCGATGAGTGCACATTGTGAAAATCCTCACCATTCAATCTTCTCTACCCTCCTCTTCCTTCCTCTTACCTCCAAGTATTTATCCAATATTCCATTCCAAATATTCCCAGTCTATTTCTCCCTCTCAGTGTTTGAGACTGCAAATCCATCTTTTTATATAAACTTTCCCGCGGGAAAATATTAAAGTTAAATCAATACTGAAGCACGTGAGTTTAAATTTACATATGAGTAACGCCCATAGTATATTGAGCTCAATACTACATCTTGTGACATAGCGGGCTTAACAGCAGAGTTTGTATACTGTTCAATTTGAACTGTTAAGCTCTATGTAAAAAACTGTTCTTTTGCATATTGTTGGTTAAAATTTTCCAAAATGTAGAACTTCTGTTGCATGGGAGCTTGTAAAAATATATTTCTCTATGAATTTCCACAAATATTGGATCCACATAAGAGAAGATATGTATTTGTGTATGTATATATATGTGTGTGTGTGTGTGTGTGTGTGTGTGTGTGTGTGTTTATGTATGAGTGTGTATGTGTTTGGGATCTCTGTGTACAAAAGACCAAATAATATTAAGACTCGTACGTTATAAGATTCAGTGTTTGCAGATGTGGTGCTTCTACTTTATACAGAGCGACACACAGACACTATGACGGACCAACACTTAAAGGTCCTATACAAATAACACTGTATACAAAATGACCCACACACACTCTGACAAACACATAAAGGTCCCATACAAATAACCCTTTATACAAAGCGACCCACAGACATGATAATAGACCGAAAAATAAAGGTCCTATACAAATAACACTATACAAAGCGATCCACACACACACTATGGCAAACTAACACATAAAGGTCCTATACAAATACCACTTTATACAAAACGACCCACAGACACGATGATAGACCAAAAAATAAAGGTCCTATACAAATAACACTATACAAAGCGACCCACGCACATTATGACAGACTAACACATAAAGGTCCCATACAAATAACCCTTTATACAAAACGACTCAGAGACACGTTGATAGACCAAAAAATATAGGTCCTATACAAATAACACTTTATGCAAAGCGACACACACACACACACACACACCCACACACACCCACTATGACAGACTAACACATAAAGGTCCTATACAAATAACACTTTGTACAAAACGAACCACACACACGATGATAGACCAAAAAATAAAGGTCATATACAAGTAACACTTTATACAAAGCGACCCACAGACACTATGTTAAACCAACACATAAAGGTCCTATACAAATAACACTTTATACAAAGCGACCCACAGACAATATGACAGACTAACACATACAGGTCCTATACAAATAACACTTTATACAAAGCGACCCACACACACTATGGCAGAAAAACCCGTAAAGGTCCTATACAAATAGCACTTTATAAAAAGCGACCCAACACACACACTGTGATAGACCAACACATAAAGGTCCTATTGATTGAACGATCGATCGATTGATTGGTTGATTATACTTGGGTTCGGGACCTCACGGCCCCGATTCATCTAGGCCAAACACCGGCCCTTTTTGCCCCATGTCAGATCATGTGAGCCCTGCAGCTTTACTAAAGCTCCACATGGCCCCCAAGCTTATGCTTTGAATATCCTTCGGCTCCAAGAAAAAGGAGCCCAGATATGCATGTCTAAGTGAGGCCAAAGCCTCACATTCGCAGAGAATGTGGGCCGAGGTTTCCTCTTTCACTCCACATCTACACAATGGACTGTCCAGCAGTCCTAGTAGGTAAAGATGCCTCCTCAGTGTGTTATGTCCAGTAAGTAGGCCAATTACTGCCCTGGACTGAGTCCTATTAAAGGACATGAATTTAGTCTTGGCACCCAGACTAGGTCCCGAGATTAATTCTTGAGCCTGTCTTTGGGTATCCCCAAGGATTTGCCATCTTGCTCAATGCTGGTTAGCCAACCAACGATTGAGCCTGTTTTGTATGTCTCGTCTAGAGACTCCCAGGGACGGCTCAGGTTCAAAGAACCTTAGACCAGAGCCACCTTTTGCGAGCTCATCGGCGATCTCATTTCCTCGTACTCCAGCATGTCCAGGGACCTAGTATAGGTAGAGATGTCATTCAACGCCTTTTAGCACTGTTGGACCAAAGGTGACGTTGTTCTGACGGCCTGAAGAGCTTTCAAGGCCGCTTGACTATCAGAGCAGATACTTACGTATTTCTCCCATCTATTCTGAAGTTGAATTTCATAAGCACAGGTCAAGATAGCATATATTTCGGCCTGGAAAACTGTTGCATACATGCCCAGGGAAAAGCTTAGCCCTCTTCCCACAGATTGCCATAGACTCCAACCCCGGCCCCCTCCCTCATCCTGGACCCATCTGTGAACCAGACGAGCCCCTTGACTGCAGGAGGAGCGCCAGTTCCTTTGGTCAAATCTTCCCTGGTTAACATAGTAACCCTATATTTGGGTTCAAATTTGAATGATGGCCTCATTACGTTGCCCCCATATTAAAGAAGGGATCCGACTGTTGAAACCGCATCAAAATACTACTGTGTCCTCTATTGGGATATAGGTAGGACCGACGTTCCAGACTCCAGAGACGACGCGCAATTCACCTCGCCTCCCTGTGTACCACTAGCTCCAGTGGGGGAGGCAAATAAGTGCTTCCACAGCATTGGTGGGAGTAGTACGCACCGCCCCTGTTTTTCCTAAGCATGCTAACATTGAATTTAGTTAGTTAGTTAGTTTCTTCTTGGCATTGGCCGTCTGACAACCAGGCCACCACACCAAGGATGCAAAGGTGACGGTAGTCCTAATAATAGAGACGTAGAGCCAATGAACCACGCTGGGTCCCAGGCCCCTCGTCACACCATAGGCCCTCCTACAGGCCCACATCAAATTCTGAGCCTTCCTCGCCTTTACATCCACGTGTTCCTTCCAGGTCGGCCGTGAATCCAAGATCACTCCCAGATACTTGACTGACATGGAGCGAAGTAAGGTCCTCCCAAATAGGCGAGGTTCAAAGAACCCTGGGAGGTTCTTTCTTCGCGTGAATGAAACAAGCCTAGTTTTGTCGGAATTAACCGACAGACCGAGCCCGTCACACCACGTTTCAACAGTATGAAGGGCCCATTCTATGAGCCGTGATACCGTATTTGGGAATTTTCCCACCGCTAAAGACAAACGTCATCCGCTTATCCTTGTGCATAAACACCTCCCTCATTGAGCCTTGCTATTAATTCGCTAAAAAAGGACCAAAGGAGGGGTGACAAGACACCTCCCTGTGGGAAGCCCCTGGTCATCACGACGCTCCTGGAGAATCCACCCAGAGTCGCCGTGGTCAGTCGACCCTCCAAGATGGCTCTAATCCCTCGTACGATGGTGCGGTCTACTCCATGCCTAGCAAGTGCTGCACACATGGAATCGTATGAAGTGATTTTAAACGCCCCTTCTATATCAAGAAATACACCTAAGGCTATCTCCTGCTGGTCGGGAGCCTTATCAACCCGTACCACGAGCTGATAAAGTGCCGTTTCCACAGACTTTCCGGCCTGGTATGCATATTGGCTGGGATGTAGTGGCTTCAGCGCCAAAAGGTCATCCCTTAGGATTCTATGCACCAGCCTCTCCATGGTCTTAAGCAAGAACGATGTCAGACTGATGGGTCTAAAATCCCTAGTTCCACAGTAGGAATTTCTACTAGGCTTAGGGTTAAACACTACCTTAACCTGGCACCAGACAGATGGGACGTAGCCAGTCGCCAGGCAGGCACGAAAGATCTTGACCAAGTGAGGAATAAGAACCTCCTGTCCCTCTTGCAACAGAGCCGGGAATATCCAGTCCACACCCGAATTTTATATGGCGCAAAAGTACTAATTGCCCATGCCACTCTTTGATAAGTAATAATCCTCGCAGCCACCCGCCAGTCCAAACGATTGGTACGGCAGACAGCGGCGGATACCGCCCCTCCTTCTATGATATCTGAGGTGAGGAAGTGAGTAGTAAGTAAGAGATCCAAGGTTTCCCCCTTCGGATTGCGTACGATCCCCAGAAGGAGCTACCAGAGATCCTAACTTAATTTTAGGGTCCCTAGATAGAGCCCTGTGTAACCTAGCTGACGTAGGTAGATCATTTACGGAGTTACAGAAAGTCCTCCAAGTCTCTTTGGAAGCCTTTCGTACCTTCTTCCTATATCTCCGTTGAGCCTCTCCATAGAGGTCCTAGCTATGCGAGTTTTCCGTCCGGCACCTATTAAAGAGCCGTATCACCTCTCTCCTGGGGGACTCTAACTCTGGTGTCCATCTCAGAGATTTTTTACCTTTCCTGACTTGTCGTAGAGGACAGTTATCCTCATAAGCGGAGATAAGGGCCTGCTGAACCCAGTGAACTGCAAGCCCTAGTCCAGCATCGTCTCTGACGCTCATCTCGGTAACCCTCTCCAGTCTCTCCCTCAGGTCTTCCCGAAAGGAGCCCCAATTGGTGCCCCTAGGATTCCTGATCAGGAAAGCCGGCACGGAGCCCCGTAGAGTGAACAGAATATGTCTATGGTCTTAAGGAGGGCTGTAAGGAAACCTCCCAGTCAGTAATAAATTTTAGCAGACCATAGGACCCCAAGGTAATATCGATCACCTCTTGCCTGGTCCACTGCAAAAGGTGGACTCATTGTCCCGATTGAGAATCTCTAGATTCGAAGAGTTGAGAAACTCAATCAGGGCCTTCCCTCTGCTATTGCAATTGGTGCTACCCCATGCACTGTGATGAGCATTGGAGTCGCACCCACAATTAGAGATGTTCATTTTCGCAGTATCGCACGAGTTCCTCCAACTCCTTTGACGGGGGAGGCTTCTCGGAATCAAATGGCAGATAAGTGGGAAAAAACTAACCGTCTTTTGCCCCATTCTCAATATGCTTCACTAGGACTGCTACTAGGTCCCTACAGGAGTAACCCGGCAGCACACAGGCATTCATGTTCCTCGCAAGGATACAGATCCTTTCATCCCGCAGAGTACATTGTATAACCTGGAATATTCAAGCCCCTGATACAGCCCTTGCGATACTACGGTTCCTGTATCAGTGCTATGTCTACTCCTTTAACGCCCACTGTTCTAGTAAGAATTCTAGAAGCAGCAATGCTATGCTGCAGCTTAGCCTGAATGAAAGGAATGGTACTCATTATGACTTGTTCGGCCTCCTCCTCCTCTTCCACCTCATCTTCTTTCCTTCTTATTTCCTCCCTTCTGGCTTAACGCCCAGAAGGGAGAAAATAACTTGTCCTACCGTGCTGAAGTGTCTCCACTTCAACTCCTCCAGCACGGCGATAGAAGCTGTGTCGATGCTGAGCACAAGGCGGACGCCGTTTGTTTCCTCTTTGCGCTCCTACAGTCTCCAGTGCCCAGTGTCCAGACCCCGGTTCAATCATCGAAGCCGCTGCAGGTAACGCTCCGTATCTTCGGCGGGGCCTGGTAACCAGGCCACCACTCTCTTGTAGGTGGGAAGAACATCTAGGCCCACTAACCTGAGCCTAGAGCCCTCCCAGGCCACCAGGGTAGGTACCCAGCAGCCAACCAGTCCTTGGTTTGTTCGGCGTGGCAAATCATTATGGCTGCCCCTTTTGCCCAGTACGAGTCGACCAGCCTTGGGGTGAACCCCACCTCAGGGAGCTCATCCACAAGCCGACCAACTGTCCGCTGGATATCCACAAAATTGCCCTTGGAGATTTGACTCCCAGGGTAGTCTTCACATACAACTGCCACCCGGATGCCCTCTCGAGTGACCCTGGCGTAACTAAGTTGCCCACTCTGTCTGGGGCTCTTAGCTTGCCTGTCCTCGGGAGTGCCCCAGGCCAACAGCTGTCGCTTGCCTGGGCCCCGTGGGTGCCCCTTACTCTCCGGGGATTTCAATCCGGTCGAACTAGGTCCTCATCCTTGTTGAGCCCGAGATGTGCTGGTCTTCTGCAGGGTCTGTGGCCTGTGTCTTATACAAATAACCCTTTATACAAAGCGATCCACACACACTATAATACGCCAGCACAAAAGGGTTCTATACAAATGCCACTTTATACAAAGCGAACTGCACACACTATGAAAGACCAACACAAAATTGCTATACAAATATCGCTTTATACAAAGAGAGACCCCCCACACACACACACACACACACACACGCGCGCGCGCGCGCGCGCGCGCACGCACGCACACACACACACACTATGACAGACCAACACATAAAGTTCCTATACAAATAACACTTTATAAAAAGCGACCCACACACACACACACACACACACACACACACACACTATGATAGGCCACACATAAAAATGTCATATACAAATACGCACGGCCCTAGAACTTCCTTCTGACTGGGCACGATGCTGTACGATTACTTTCGGGACATAATTGGAAGAGGCAGCATGTATACTTATTAATGTAATCGCATCATTAACACAAATTACCGCGACCCAGTCTCTTATGTGTTTCAGCATAAATAAACGTTAATTGAAACAAATACCACAGTACCAGGTATTCTGATAAAATATACAAACCCCTAAGCAAGACAGGTACGAGATTGTGTTATTATTGTGTTTTTAAACCACAATATTCAAGAGACATATTTTTGCATGAAGTCTGACACCTGTCTTTTCTAAACATGCGGAAACCCTGATGACGAGCAAACTTGGTGTAAACACGTAGGATTGGCATAAGAAAAACTTCTGTTACACATACATGAATATATATTTAGGTGGTTTAATATTGATTGAAGAGCGCTTAAACGGTTATGTTGTTTTAGTGTACGTGTGATATTAAACTGAAAGATAATTGGTCTGCTTTGTACGTGTGAGTTTTCTATTATTTAAAATTTGAACTTGAGATCTCATAATTAATCAATTTTGAAAGACAATTCAGTAATTATAATATTGAATCTGCTGTTCTACACCAATTTCACGTCTTCAAATGACACATACTCGTAGTTAATACGTTTATATGCTTAATTCATCGAAATATCTTTCAACTTGTAGGCTGCGTGGAATCTGTTGTGTATCCTTCATAGACCTGCCCTAGATAACCACAATTAGAACCGTTGGCTTTCTGAGTAGAATTTCTGGTTGTAATTTTTTCATTTCTCTTCCCTTGTCTTGTTCTGACTGCTTCCGTTCTCTTCGGAACTAATCTTTACATTGGTCAAGTCTCTACTCTGCAGATTCTGGTACAAGTGTACTTAAATTCCTTGGTTTTTGCAGCCATTTTAATCTTGTTTAGGATTTAAATCCTACTTCGGAAGTATGTCGCAGAAACTGTGAAATTGTTTTCAGATATTTAAAAATTGCAATTGTTCCAAAATTCTCTAGACTATCTCAGCAGGAGCTTCGTTACTTGGATGTTCTGAGCATTATGGTAGGTGAGTGAATTCTACTCGGTTGCGTGGAAGTTTGTATTTTCTGTTGCATCGTTCTGAGTAGCTGAATGCTTCGACATATGCAGTTTCCATCTCCAGGCAATATCAAATTTATAAATTATATCAAAATAACGTGCCAGTTGGAACACGTCTTGGGGCCCACACGATATACAGCGAACATACTGCTTCCCCATCACTATGATAAACAGTACAATGCTAAACATAAAAGAAATCAGCGCTTTTGAGACTCGAAATTCTGACAGTAGTGCTACTGGTGAACCAAGTCGTCTGGTATATGACGACGCGTTGACTGGTAAGTATTTTCAGCAAGTCTTTACATTGGACACGGCGTCATATAATACCCCAGAAGGCTTGAACCTTATGCCGTTTTTATCTTATAAATTCCATCTGGTTAAATCTGTGTAGGGACAGGATAGCCTTTTGTTCAGACAATGAAAAGAAACCGACACTTACTGTGGCAAACTTGCAAAACTTCAGCTGTTAAAGCGGACGGTGCATATACAGCAATAGCACTTGGAGGGCTGCATGCACGGCCAGGGTTAGCAATACAGTCTGCATTTCACTCAGAGAAGGTGATATGTATCTCGTCTGATTCTTGCAGAAAATATCCAATATTTCCCAGTACACTGGGTGGCCATTCTAACCTAAGCAGACTTTGTTCCCTTAAGTTACGAACTTAGTCATTATACAAGCCTACAATTTAAATTGATTTTAGTCTTTAACCCTTACCCTGCTAACGTGGAGAATATGGTGAGCTCCTAATAATGCCAGCAGATAGCAGATGGGATTTATCTCAGCGTTTAAAGGGCTAAAGTTTTAGTACATTTACTTTTTCGAGATTTAGTTGAGTCCTTCACTCTTTTGAGTTGTAACTTGGTGCTGGTTGGTAGTTTTTTACTGACGTTTTGGGACAGCATATCGGTCCAGGTATCAGGGAACAGATAAGCTAATCCGAAACGTCAGTAAACAACCACCAATAAACGCTGTGTAACAACACAGAAGAGCGAAGACGTCATTTGTGTTCTCCCTCTGCCTGCGACGCTTTTCCATTATAGTACCTTCCCGATGTTTGAAACCAGCACCCTCCCTCCCCCCCCCGTGGTCGGTTTAGTTTCATTACTGCTCTGCCTTTCTCCCACGCAGTGCGCATGTTCCACATGATCTCACAATGAACGCCGCTTTCTTTCCAAAGCAGTATGACCCGACTGGGCTTTGAAATGGAGACTTAATGTTCAGCGCTTTTGACGTATTCATCAGTGTATAGGCTAAATAGGTAAAGGTAAGTTTAAAGTTCACCCCAGAACAGGCCGTGTAGGCCCAGAGGGGGAATAGAAGTGTAACTCCACTCTTTCTTTAACATCAGTTTGTGCTGAATGACAACACCTTGTCCGCTTTGCCACTAGGAAAGAAACTCGATACCCATCGTACCCCCATGAGGCTGGGTGGGCACCAGGATCAGTCTCGACGGGTGCGGAAGATTTCGTTTCCACCGGGATTTTGTCCTGGGCCGTTCAGCCCCTAACAAGTCGCTATACCGAGTGCACTGTCCAGGCCCTACGTTAAATACGGGACATCGCAGAGGTAAAAGTGTCCCTCTGCACGCCATTAAATTATGTGAGAAAATGGTGGTGTAGCTCCACTCATTCTTAACCTCGGCACTATTTGAAGGTAAATGGTGAACTTCACGCCCCGGCCGCTTTAACCCTCGGAAGTATCCCCCGCAGGCGTGCTGTACGCGCCGGAGATATTATACATCTTCTACGCCTGCCGGGAATTGAGTTAGTTTTGTTCGAATGTCCATCCTGTAGTCCAGTCACTGTACTGACTGAGCTATTCCAATTCCAGAATTAAGCAGTCATGGCCTAATTTGAGGAACTGAGGATAACCACGATAAGCCTCATGCAGTATAGCCTGTGTGTCCCTGCTAAAGTATGAAGCAGGAACGTGCTAAAACAAGACATAAATGTTACAGCTTATTCTTTATGGTTCTTTGTCCGTTGTTGTATTACGTGCTTTGTGCATTAGAGTCGTTGTTAGAAACATTGCTCTTCTTTCAATAATCTCATATTATTTGGGTTTGGTAACCTTGTAGAAATCGCTCGGAGATTTTTTTGCTGTAGATTCAAGACACACTTCGTTTTGCAACTGCAATATATCCCTCTCCTCTCTTCTCCTCTCCTCTCCTCTCCTCACAACTCTCCTCCCCTCATTGACGTCGGCGTGGCCGTCTGATGTGTCATGTACATTAACCAACCCACATACCGGCTTCGTGCATCATACCATCACATTTTGGCTCCTTTAACCCTTAGGCGACTAATGTCATATATATATGGAGCACCTATTCTTGATGTTTCTAGATCACACACAACGACGCAGCACAGTCGGTAGGACTCCTCTGGACGAGTGATCAGCTCGTCGCAGAGACCTCTACCTGACAGCACACGACAC
>Ga0268261_10002054_pt1 | contig 14326 bp, 10 predicted proteins | sample TergutNc150P1_FD_190353 | JGI IMG/M metagenome (GOLD analysis project Ga0268261, IMG submission 190353) | Nasutitermes corniger P1 segment gut microbial community from laboratory colony in Florida, USA - Nc150 P1 (SPAdes) (version 2) | ecosystem: Host-associated > Arthropoda: Insects >... | reverse complement strand
AGCAACTACTAAAGCTTCCGCATTTTCCTTTACAGTATGTACGCTTCCTTCCAATATGTTAACATCATCGGCATAAGCCAGAAGCTGATGCGTACCATTTAATTTCAAGCCATCCTGGTTTACCTGAACCCTCTTAATGGCACAATCCAAAACAAAGTTGAAAGGCAATAGCGAAAGTGCATCTCCCTGTTTCAAACGTTTCCTAATTGGAAACATCTCAGACAAATTCTTACCAACCCGGACTCTGCTGTACGTTTCATTCAGACACATTTTTATTAGCCTTACCAGTTTCTTGGGGATACCAAATTCAATGAGAATATTTGCAAGGCCTCCCTCCTAACTGAATCAAAACCTTTCTTGAAGTCTACAAAGAGCTTATGCATTGCCTCATTGTGTTCCCATTTTTTCTCAAGTATTTGACGAATACACAATATATGATCAGTAGTTGACCCATTGCGTCGGAATCCACATTGACGATCCCCCATCATTTCCTCTGCATATGGTATTTTTACCTTCAGAGCAGGATGTTGGACAAACTTTTGTACGTAGTTAGCAAAAATGATATTCCCGTATAGTTATTACATTCTGTTTTATCCCCCTTCTTATGGATAGGTACTATGATCGAATCCTTCCACTCTTCAAGCAGTTCCTCCTTACTCCAAATAGCAATGATACGTTTATGAATCGCATAGCGAATTGTCCTGCCCCTGCTTTAATCAGGTCTGCAGGTGTTCGAACAATACCTGGTGATTTGTGACTTTTAACGTTCCAAAAGCCAACTTCACCTCCAAGACACTTGGCTCAGGCACTAGCGGTTCTGTTGTGTGTATTTCTGCCTGCCTAACATCACTAACCCCATGTATATTCAACATCTGCAAGAAATAATTCTTCCACCTCGCCATACTGCTGTGGGAGTCTGCAACCAAGTCACCTTTCTCATCATTTACTATCCTAGTTCTATGCTGATACCCCTTCTTGAAGTCAGTAATGCCACTATACAGGTCCCTGATGTTGATCTTAATGTTAGTTTCCAGTTCCTCAATTTTAGCTTTCAAATATGCCTTCCTTTTGTTCCTGAAGTGCCTACTATCATCACGTCTTACATTATTCAGGTTATCTTCATTGCTTTGGCTAGGATCCTGTATCCACTGCATTTTAGCCGGTTTCCTTTGATCTCAAATACCTAAACATTCCTCATCAAACCATGGTTTATGCTACTTCATTTCATGCATAACTAGACTCTCTGTAGCTGTGGTATTGATATGTACTTAAATGCTCTCCCAAGCCCTATTTATGTCCTTGTCCTCACTTACGCACTCTAAAGCTGCAAACCTGTTTGGAATCTCTTTCTTATACTGTTTCCTAACTTCCAGGTCATTTAGTTTCCTGTGATTAAATCTTCCCAATCAAACGTCTGTGCGCGCTTCTTGTCTTACTGCCAATCTTTCCGTACCTTTTGCAACCAATTGTAAGTGATCAGTGTCACAATCAGCTCCCCTGAAACTTCTTGTGTCTAGTATGCTCAAATGCCATCTCCTATATATCAATATGTGCTCAATCTGGTTATGAGTCCGTCCATCAGGAGAGGTCCATGTGTACTTTTGAATTTTTCGGTGCGGGGACATCGTGCTCTTAACTAGATTTTTGGATGTGGCAAAATTGACTATTCTAACACAATTATCGTTACTATCCTGATGTACACTTTCATTCCCTATTGTCGGTTTGAAAATATTCACTCTCCCCACTTTTGCATTAAAATCTCCTAATAGAATTTTCGTACGATACCTAGGAAAATGATGAAAAACCTGCTCCAATTCCTAGTAAAAGCTATCTATTGTATCATTGCTTTTATCCTCACTTGGTGCATGAACATTTAGAACTATGATATTTCACCAGCCACCTCTCAGAACTATATATGAAACCCTATCGCTAACAAACTGTACTCTCTTAAAACTGCTGATACTATTCTGTGACGTACAAAAAAACCTGTTCTCAACTGATGATTTTCATTTCCTTTCCCATAAAAAAACTATAATCTCCTGCTTTTAGTTGCCCTCTTGTCCCACCTCACCTGCACACCCACTAAATAAAATGTATACCTAGCCAATTCCCAGGCCGCTGCCATAATTGTCCCTGCTCTATAGAGGCTCCTAACATTCTAAGTACCTAGCAATATGTCCCTATTCCGTTTACGGCTGCATGATAATTTCCCTAGAAACACTCCCCCTGGAGATACGAGTGGGGGAGTAGTATACCTCCGGATTGTTTTGTCTCTAGAGGAAGCATCTCAACTTATGGGTAATTCATAACATGCATTTTTTACGGAGAGGGGTTGTTAGTACCTCGCTCAACCCCCAAGCTGGAGGACCACCCCTCGTCGGCTGTCGGCGGCTGCTTATTCAATTTATTCACAGCTACCCTCCATATTGAAGGCCGTCATTTTACGTATATGTTTAAGTAACGGCTATGATCTTAGTATTGTACAGTAGGCATATCCTATGCTAATTGCATACAACACAAGATTAATACGTTACGGACTAGGAGTCTTTTATTTTATAGGGTACAGGGTTTGACTCTAATTATTAGTACATTTAAGAACTAACCTAGCTTATGAGATACGATGAAACGTGTCGCGACGGGGTGAGTAGTGTAGTTTTAGCAAAAGCCTAGAGGGTGAGGAATACTTGTACCTGTAGTCGAAAAGCTTTATTATCATGTGTCTACAAGCTAGCAACATTTGTTCTTAGGTAGGCATTGTGTCTGGAATGCACCGCTATGGGAAACATTACGCATACATTTGAAAGTGAACGTCTCTTATAGGGTGCAGTCTATAAACATATCTAAACAGATAATTGCTGCCCGAATATTAAATACAAAGGATTTAATCACGGAGAACCTGCAGACAGTAACGATACCAGAGGCTGTATATATACAATTACGACGTTGACCTCCTGAAGATAAGAAGGGTGATACGCGAAACATATAGAGGATTTCCATAAATGTATTGTATGTCACGCCGTTACTGCTACCTGCCGTTCGCGGTATGTAGCAGTAACAACGTGACAATTTTAAACCTAACTTTAACTTTGTTATTATTTTGAAACCTAACATTAACCTTGTTATGGTCGCTTTAAACCTAACTGATGGATGAGAATCAGTTACGTTCTATTTAGTTGGTTTGGGCTAAGTTGGTGTCTGAAGACCATGAGAAAGGAATTGCGAATAAAGTCGAAACATGTTAGTTTATGTTAAGCTGGTTACGCTGTGTTTGGTTTCGGATAAGTTTTTGTCTAAACACCGCGAGTAAGGAATTGCTAATAAAGTCACAACATGTTAGTTTACATTACTTTGGATTACGTTGTGTATGGTTGGATTAGATTAAGTTGGTGTCTAATACTGTGAGGAATGAACTGCGAAATAAACTCGAAAAATTTTAGGTTTTTATGTTAGGGTGGGTTAGATCGGACTGCGTCGTGCTAGGTTTTTGGGATATGTTGGGGGTCTGACCACCGTGAGAAAGGAATCACGACCAAAATTCGAAACATGGCAATGATTTATGTTAGGCTGGGTCAGGTTGTACTACGTTGTGTTTGGTTGGATTTGATTAAGTTCATAAGGTAAACTGTATTTAGCTGTGTTGATGTCTGTAAAGTCCGTTCCTCACATCATGATAGCATGGTAACAGTAACAAATATTATAAACTACCCCGACGGTGGTATAAACGCGATTTACATCACCTGTAGTGTTGCATGTATGGGTCTTTCCGCTTCCAAGACTACGGCGCCCATTTTGCATAGGTGTACGCGGAATTTTTCCTCGCCATGTAGCATGGGTACACTGTAATACGCATTAGGAATATTTAGCAACTTAAAATATTGACATTGAAGTAAAAATTTTGGAATCTGATATCAGCATTTTCCATTCAGTAACACTGGCTATGTTCTAGTGTACTGTATCGTTATTTTCTTTAAACTTAATAAATGTCCAACTTGATGCGCAAATTCTTATTTATTTAGAAATAATTCATTTTTTAAAATCTTCTATAAGTTACGCTCATCATCCTGCTAATCTTCAGGATATCTATGTCGTAATTGTATATATGCAGCCTTTGGTATCGTCACTGTCTGCAGGTTCTCCGTGATTAAATGCTTTGTATATAATATTCGCGCGGAAATTTTCACGGTTTAGATATTTTTATACACAGCATCGTATAAGTGACATTCACTTTCAAATGTATACGTAATGTTTCCCTTAGCGGTGCATTCCAGACAAACTGCCTACCTAAGAACAAATGTTGCTAGCTTCTAAACACCTAATAATAAAGCTTTTCGACTACTTGTACAAGTATTCCTCACCGTCTAGGCTTTTGCTAAAACTACAGTACTCACCCCGTCGCGTCACATTTGATCTTATCTCATAAGCTAGGCTAGTCCTTAAATGTAGTAGTAATTAGAGTCAAACACTGTACCCTATAAAATAAAGGACTCCTAATCCGTAACGTATTCATCATGTGTTGTACGCAATTAGCATAGAATATGCCGACTGTACAATACAGTGCTCATAGCCGTTACGTAAACGTATACGCAAAATGTTAATAAACTATGTAGTTAATGACTATTGCAAAACTTTTGATACACGCGTTTTAAGGTTGTTATGCCTAAACTATCTTTAGTACCACTTCTGTGGTGTCTTGTACTTTCCTACAACTAACTAAAAAATAAAAATCAGTTTCGTTTTCAAGCAAAAACCCCGCATTTGATAAAATTCTAAGGTCTTTACAAAACCTCCAATTGTTCCGTATCCTTGCATCACGTTTGAATGTTTCGATGTTTTTGAATAAATCAAAGTCGTCTTAAAAGTACAAATATTACCGATCTACTTACTTTAGTAACAAAAATATTAAATAAAAGCCACCTTTGTGTACGTGCTACAGAAAATTGTCTCTGTACATGCTATTTGTAGGTACAACTCCACTTATTCCAGACGTTAGTATTAGCCTACCCTATGAATAAGGACCCTGAGTTAGTCCTAACTTTCCTCAAAAAACTATTGCCATGTCTAAATTAAACTTAAACCTTACGGTCTTCATCTTGAGTTGCATGCATTTAGCAATATAATATGCCTACTGTACATCACTTCTCTCTTAAAACCGTAGTAATTTTTTAACAGCCTTTAAATTACTGTAAGGTGTGCAAACGTATAAATTCAAGCACAACAAAATATAATACACTAAAATTAAAGCGTATTGTCATATAATAACTAATAAATGCTGCAAATTAAATGTAGCATCATTAGGCCACAAACAAAAACACGTCGCGTTTTAAACTACAAGTTATTCAACGTAAAGCTGTTTTAAATATATAGTGTTTAGATTCTGTATGGGTGTAATTTTATTCTCTACTTATGTAGCGCTCTTTAAAATTGAACAATCCACCGAACTTCGGAAACCATGTACTGGTTCGTACTAATGCACTTCTTTTTTCTACAACAAAACATCACTGTTTACTCTAAATTACAAAAACACTCGTGTGAACTCTTCTAGACGTTAAAGGTATGTCTAAGTTTTTAAAATACATAAACGTTAACGCAAAACACGTAATTTAGTAAAACAAAACCGTAAAAACAGCTTGCACCGTAAGGTATAACTAAACCAACATTAAATAAACAAATATGTAGGAAAAGCCAAATTTCTGTTGTTCGTAATAAGTACTAGTACTTAAGTCAAACTTGGTACTTTTTTAACTAATAAACGAATTTTAGGCGTATCAGAAATAACTGTAATTCGTAAAATGTTTTAATGTCTTTTAATGTGAGTTAAACCCATTAGTTCTTCAGCCGCTTGTAATGTTTTTAAACACGCTAAATATTAAAAACGCTAACTTTTTAAATTGTGTTTCATACTGTTCATATAAGAGCAAGCGTCTTCTGGCTGATATTCAGGTAAAGTCTAGGTTCGTTCATAACCAAAAACTTCAAAAGGCATAACGTCAAGCAGGTTCCAGCAGGTTCGTAAACTCCAGGTTTAAACTTGGGTTGGTATTAAGAGGTATAAAATGGCGCTTTTAATACTTAGGTTTATTTAAACCTCCCGCGGTGGTAGCCATATTGTAACATGGTGGGAGGCGGTAATTGAAATCGGGTTGGTAATCCAAAGGTTTGAAAATGGCGCCAATTTATAAATGTTTACGTTAAAATGACCGCATATATAGTACTGCCCTCCAGAGATGTTGCGACCTGTTTGTCTTCTTAATGAAATTTAAAATGTCACCTCATTATTATCTTGAGCATCCCCTTAATAGCTTTTCCCTAGAATCGTCATCTGATTTTATCTAACATGTATTCCTGCTGTCGCCAACAAGTTCAAACACGTATGAAAGTGGTAAAAAACTTCAAAATAGATTTATGATGTTACCTGTCTAAAAGGAAATTTAACGGACTTACCCTACGGGGATGTAAACATAGTAAACCTAAGTTCGCAGAACACGACTCATCGTTCAGTTGATTACTAGCCAGCTCTACATCAATGTGCACGGAGCTTAACTGAACTGGCGAACTTGTATGATACCTCCGCTACCGCAACTTGAAAAGTGAGATTGAACGCCATAAACCTTTAATAGTGCCGTGTGCCCTTCATTGATGTAAACCAACAGGCAGCTGCTGGAGTCTTCTTCACAAACCTGGGTGATGTGGTTTGTTGTGCGATTTGTGGACTGGAAGTCGGGCATTGCGTTGAAGGAGTTGAAGCTTTTAAAGGCCATCAGCGTTGGAGTCCATCTTGAGGGAGTTATTAAGGGACTGTATTTAGGAAACTTTCCTGCACTGCCCGAAACATCTCAAAAACACCCTAGCTGTGGCTGTGACGTGTTTGGATGCGGGTTTGTTAAGGGGTTGTTTGTTGGAAACATTCCTGCTCCGTCTGAAACATGTCAACAACGACGTCGCAGTAGCAATGACGTGTGCGGGTCTTATATGGAATATACCCCTAAAACCTAACGTCCAGAGCATTTTAAGTATATATTTACTTATATTTATTTTTTTAATCCTATGCATAATTTTAGCAGTACACTAATATTTGTTGTCTCTTACAGCTACAATTTTCAGACAACACAATTCGTTACGGTGGGGTGGTCCCTTGTACTCGTATTATTTATCATATCACACCCGAATGCAGTCATTTTTACATGGCTCGCTTTATCCAATCAAAAACCTGACGATCTAAGTGCTGGTGGATTCTTTAATACAGGTGAGTTACTGTATAATTAAAAGCCGATTTATTACTAATGACTATTATTTTCTCGACAACAAACTAATATAAAACTGATTTGTTACAGGAAAGAATGACCATACAGTATGCTCTTATTCTTGTGTTGCTCTAAAGGACTGGATATTAACTGATTTGTTTTGTAAGAAGCATGCACATTGGAGTCCTAACTGTATTTATATATATGTTAGAAAGACCCAACTTTCGTATTACACAGCCTTCCTAGAATAAAGTAATGCCCTGTAAGTGTGTGTGTGTGCATGTTCTAACCTGATTACGCTCGGGGCAAATCGAGAGGTCCGCTTGCATTATTTGCCAACAACATTCCTCAGTGCGCTCAGTAAAAGTGTGCATTTTCTAACCTGTCCGCTCTAGCAGTTTACCAGCAAGGCCCTATGTGGTTAGTGTCCAGTACTACGCATAATGGATTTTCTAGATTTAGCCGATTTTTCATTTATACCCAGCTCAAGCATTGGGCAGTTGTCTGAAAACTTGCATACTATTGTAGGGCAAGGCATTTGCTACGATACATTTCAAGTTCAAAATACAAAGTGGTTATGGCTGCTAAACGATATTGTTACGACCATTAACAGTGATAATGCACTCTATGGTTTATATGGACTCTACCCAAGTTATGTGGCCGGAATCCTGAACTCAGTAAAACAAATCAATTGCTATATGTTGTGAGTTAAACATATAAATTACGCAAAGTATATTGAAAAAAGTATTGCAGGAAAAGAGATGACTTTTTAAGTTATTTGCAGAACACCATTTTCTGTTAACATCTGCTTGTGACAGTTCTAATATCCTTTGAAGGTAGACTAATACATGGACAGATCCAGTCCGAACTAATATTTGCCCTACGTGTGTTAAAAAGAATGCGTTTATCGTCTGTAGCTTAAGGTGTTGTGTGCGTCAAAAACAATTAACATATATCACGAATGACGTGTTAACATCAAGGCATAAGTGCAAATTTGATATGTTTGCTTTGGATTTAGATACACCTAGGCGTTTAGCTAACTGTAAATTGTACACCAGGTTCTGTGCCCGACATCCTCCAACAGACACATTTCCCACCGGAATACTTTTCTGTTGTAAACGTTCTCAAAATTCGTTATGGAACAATCAGTGCCAATGTAAATTATGTGTTAAATCCGGTCCTGCAAGCACAAAATCGCATTGTGGTAATACGTTAGGGGGTTTACCGATCATGTACCATAAATAAAATCTGCGAGTTTAAAACCTATTATGTTTTAAATATCTTGTGTACAGTAAAAATCGCAGCAACTTCATTTGTGTAAGCGTACAAGCAAAAGCATGCTTCAAATGTATGTATATATATGTAAAATGTAAAATTGTCTCTTTATCTACTCTTATTACTAGGAATAGGTTCCTTAAAACAGAAATAATTAAAGCAGCAGAATTCGAACCTAGAATCTTTCAATTGTACGTCTGACATCTTACCGCTTCAGCTTACTCTTTCTACCATCGTATAAAAAAGTAGTAGCCGTATTGTAAAATGGCGGTCTTATTACAAAACAAATATTTAAGTTAGCGTCAGTTTAAATAACGTTTGTGTCCGTCATATTGTAAAATAACCGCCTTATTCAAATAGCAAATGTTTAAGTTAGTAACAAATTTAAAATTACCGCACTAGCCGGCATATTATTTCGAATTCAAAACCATAACTATAACTAGGTCAGTGTTAGTATGTAAAATAATAAAAAGGTTTAAAATTACCTCCGTAGCAGCCATTTTGGTTCAATTTCAAAATGGCGCATTTTTACATCCGGCCAATGTTAGGTTTTTAGAATAATAACAAGGTTCATAATTGCCGCTCTGGTCGCCATATTGCCGCAAATTTAAAATGGCTGTGGCGCCAAGCTGTCTGGGACATTGTTTACGTCACGTTACAATAACAATGTTTCTAAATAATAACAGGGTTAAAATTGCCGCTTTAGCAGCCATATTGCCACAAAATCTAAATGGCACCTTTGTTTACATCATGTGACAATAACACAGTCAATGTTAGGTTTCTAAATAACAACAAGTTAAATTTTGAGTAAATTAATTGCCTGTGTGTCTGGGAAATTTTTTTACTTCATGTGACCGCCTGGGACTGTTTACATCACGTGACAATAAAAAGGTCACTGTTAGGTTTCAAAATAATAACAATGTTTAAAATTACCGCGCTAGCCGCCATATTGTTTCAAATTCAAATTGGCGCATTTGTTTACATCGGGCCAAGATTAGGTTTCAAAATAATAACAAGTTTTAAAATTGCCGCTCTAGATGCCATATTGCCGCAAATTAAAAATGGCTGTGGCGTCAAGCTGTCTGGGTCTTTGTTTACGTCACGTAAGAATAAAAAGTTTTCATACTAGTAACAGGTTTAAAATTACCGCTCGAGCTGCCATATTGCCTCACATTCAAAATGGCGCGTTTGTTTACATCATCTGACAATAATAATGTCAATGTTGTTTGTAAATAATAAGTTGAAGTTAGGTTAAGTTACAGCGCAAGTGTGTCTGGGAATTTGTTTACATAATGTGACTTCCTGGGGCTGTTAACATCTCACGCCAATAACAAGGTCACTGTTAGGTTCCAAAATAATAAGTTAAAGTTAGGTTTAGCCCAGCGGCAAGCTGTCTGCCATCTTTTGTTTACATCATGTGACCGCCTGGGGTTAGGGGGATGGGAGGGTTAGGTTCCAAATAATAACAAGTTAAAGTTAGGTTTAGCTCGGCGCCATGTTGCCTGGTACTTTGTTTAAACACGTGATCGCCTGGAAGCAGGGAGGAGAGGTTTAGGTTTGTTTACGTGTGGCGTCACTTCCGCGTCCCCAAGTGACATCCTTACTACTTTCGGTGGGTTTACAAAATGAATTTTCCCACCAAGTATTAAACGTATTTGCTTCTTGCGTCACACATCTCGCCAGAAGTTTACAGATTCAGCCCTCATGTGCTCTCCACGTGTGACATGTTGACATCAGCCCATGGCATGTGTAACACGGAACATCACATGTTATTATCCTATGCATGAGGTGTTAAAGGTTTCCTGTACGATACTTTCGATCACACGAATTGCTGCTGCTTCTGTTTTGTGCAGTAATAAATGTCGATTAAAGAAGTGGAGCCAAAGGAGCTTCTCCGTGTGTCTTTATTGTCCAGCCCTGTAGCACCTAGACGCCTCGGCGATAAGCAGGTGCAGTCCACATGTCAGGAGTTTCTAAGTGTTTTATTATCTCAATGTTCGCAAGTCACCTTGAGCAAAAACCGCCACGTAATGTGACATTCCGATCGTGACAGAGAAGTTATTTTTATTGAAATTCTGTTCGGCTTCTTGCCGGAACTCCCGGCGTGGTGCGCGAAATTGCAGCAGCGTCGCTGTCTTTTCTGTTCCCCGGCATTAATTGTTAACCATAGATATTAAATATGTATCGACCAATCTAATTTATTTTTTTCGAGGTTGATTACTGTTGCACACATTTGGCCGACATGAAATACCCCCATCTCTCGCCGTAGTGTACTCCTATACATTTCGAGTCATCTCTTTCTTTCTGGTTTTCCAACCAAACTATTTTACGCGTTTCCGTTCTTTTCCATAGTTGATGCATGCCTCTTCCCCGTCTCATGTTCCTTCAATGCCTCTCATGAGGACCACTGTAAAAATCTCACATCTTACTAGTATATTATAATATAATCGCATATATTCATTAATAAATGTATGTTTCTTATTATGAATTATAGACTTAGCTTGACAGTCTGTACCATTTGCCCAGTACAGTACAGTAAACATATAAAAATCATAAAACTGGCAAAACATGTAGACAGCATGGGGAGTGAGAGAAATGCCTAATATTTTTAGTCGGAAATCTTCATGGGAGCGGTCCGATTGTAAGTACTAATTCTAAGTGGGAGAATGAACCTCTGATACCAAGGACTTCAGAGAAATTAGTGTCACACATTCTGTGTCACCATTTGTAATACGCTTCTAGTTTTTTCATAAGTTGCTTGCTAGCGATGTAGGTGGTGGTAGGCGGTTTTGTAATATTGTTGAAGGATATGAGAATGTAGTGGACTGAACGGGTGCAGACTGGGTTCCAGTGTAGGGGCAGTATGCACCTTACTGTCTCATCGTTGGATAGCAAACAGTTTCAGATTGCGTTTGGTGTGCTCAAATCCTGAAATCTTTCGTCTGGCTATTCGTCACTCATATTCTTAATTTTATTACCGCGTGCAAAAACCTTGGTCCACATATTAAAATAGAAACGTAAACCAATCGTTGATCATTTTGACGACTTGCTGTTAATACGACACTTCAGTTCGCACTTAAACTTACTGACCAATCTCTTCGACAACCCCGGGACCCGGGACCCGTGACCTTTTTAGGCCACAGAGATGAAAATTTTTAATTAGTTTCATACGCAACATTACAATAAACTAGAATTATGTAGGTTACGTTTGTTGATAGTGGAGCTCCCAAATTTTATTGTTAAGTTTGTGTGTTCCATTTGACAAAAGAGGAACAGCTTGTATTGTAAGTTAACGCGTACAAATTTATAAATACAGTAAGTCCAGGCGCGATGACCTAAATTAAACATGGCGCTGGTCAGCTCCAGCCTCTTTACCCGTCTTACTACTTGTGTCTTACTAAAGCCATATCTTCTGTAGCTGATCCCTTCACGGCTAGAGGCGAGTTCCGTAATCGACCTTGTCCACAATTTTTGCCTTGTTCATCTACAGAGACTGAATAAATATCGAAAATGAAAAGTGTTTGACGTTCATGTGTCCGTGCATCGCAAATATAGTCCAATATATATCCAACAAGATACAAATTTACGCAGTTTATTATATCTGGAAACTGCTCTACACGTTTCGGGTTGTACCTCCACCCATAATCAGGAGCGCATACAACTTTATCTACAACATTTGGTATTTGTCACACCCTTACTGCCACCTGCAGCTATCGTGGAGAAGTTGGAACGCAGTAGAGCAGTTTCCAGATATAATAAACTGTGTAAAATTGCATCTTGTTAGATATACGTATATTGGATGATGAAAGTTTTTTCGATTGTGTTCCTTCTTTGCTGTTTAATGTGTTTCACCCAATTCCCGGTTTCTAACCCTGTGGGATAAGCACAAATTGATGACGTTTCAGAACAGAAAGTTAAGAAGTAAGAGGTAGCTGTAGAAGAAATGTATTTAGGCGCTTTCGCTATAGTGACTGTTCATCAACCACAATTAGTATGGTCAATGAAGGAGAATGGAGCTGGCATGAGGAATGTTTGCGGAATGTCTAGAGTAGCTGGCAGAATGTTAACATCTCAAGGACTCTGTCGCATGGTTTTAATTAGTTTAGAAAGCAGTTATCGGTTATGGCCGACGGTGTTCTCTTTTGGTTATAATGTTTTGTTGTGAGTTTTATAAGGGACTGGGCAACACGTTTTCGCCCGCTTGTTTACCAAAACTACTACAAGCGCACTTATAAGAAATTACATTTATATAAAACGAGCTCGATATATCAGCCATTTTCATAACTCGCAAGGAACTGGACACCCGACGTCAAACCCTGGCAGAGAAAGGAATTTTCGTATTTGCCGCCACGTCTAGACCGGTTCTGGGAAAGATTCGCAGTTCCAGTGAGTACCGGAGCTTTGTCCCCGCGATTTCAGGGGCAGTGAGAAGGCTAACAACGTGTGGGTCTGCGCCTCCATTGCCACTCATCTTGACTGTGAGGTGCTGAAGCATAGGGGCAACTTTATTTCGTTTAATAACTAAAAATGAATTGGTATTTCTATTTAAATGAAAGTGTTTGTATCCCTAGTAGGCCTATAATCATGTGCCATTTATATTTACTATACTAAAAGTAGGCAATAAACTGTGAGTGCTGTCGGCTCCAGATGCTGGTTATTGGGAGACTGAGTACTTCTCGAGCTACCATCGGACTTAACACAATCGTGTGACCGAATTAATTATTATTATAGGCTGAAGTTATGTTAATATTTCCGGCATACTTGTAAAGTTTGTTGCGGCAGGGTAAATAACAGACATACTTAACCGCCCATAGCCCAGTGGTAACTACAACAGCTGTTGTGCTATTACGAAGTGTAGTCCTATCTGTACTTTGGATATGACCCTCGCAGTAAATACCGGCTGGTTCCCCAAACAGCATTAACCGTCTGCTCTTTATAATGACATTATAAGTGTAACATTGTTTGATCTCCAACTTGATGCACAAAATTCTTATTTATTTACTTATAATACATTTATTAAAATCCTCTACATGTTTCGAGCAATACCCTTCTATTCTTCACGAGGTCTACGTCGTAATTGTATATATGCAGCCTCTGGTATCGTCACTCTCTGCAGGTGACTGTCTTGTGCACCGGTTAAGACAGAACTAATCGGATGAGCGGAATTATTGATTAGATGTCAAGTTGGTTATCAACCAGTTCTGTCTTAACCGGTGCACAAGACAGTCGCCTGCAGACAGTGACGATACCAGAGGCTACATATATACAATTACAACGTAGACCTGAAGATGAGCAGGGTAATGATCGAAACATGTAGAGGATTCTAATAAATGTATTATCTTATATAAAAAGACGGAATGGTTTTTTGTTTGTTTGTTTGTACCTTATACAAATCCACATTTCTGAACCGATCTCAACCAAACTTTGCACACGTCTCCCCCTTCGTCTGGAAAAGGTCGTAGGGTATGAATGGACCCACAATAGTGTACCCTTTTCGACCTTTTTGACTTCTTCTGTCAGGAGCCAGGGCAGAATCCTGGACACAACATGGATGCCGACCCAAGAGTCATTGAGACAGCATACGAGGGCTGTCTGAAAAGTATCCGACCTTGAATTTTCCCGCGCACAGTAGTGATGCTAGGGCGGCGCCACTGTGCACAGCGGAAGGAGACAGCTTAATGCGCATGCTGGAATTTTTTCTCCACGTTAGAGTGTGCCAGTCGCTGCCTGCTGGCCGCCGAGTGAGGTGCTGTTATACGTGTTCGTCGGATTTGGGATTTCTCTCACGATGACTGAACGAGTTGAGCAAA